>Ga0076007_102_pt1 | contig 1018 bp, 1 predicted proteins | sample RifGroA2_FD_68070 | JGI IMG/M metagenome (GOLD analysis project Ga0076007, IMG submission 68070) | Parcubacteria (Kaiserbacteria) bacterium GW2011_GWA2_58_9 | reverse complement strand
CATGCGGTCCCAAAGTTTCGCGCGCAGAATTTTCATCGCGCTCTCGCGGTTTTGCAACTGCGAACGCTCGCTCTGACACGTAACAATAATTCCGGTCGGCTTATGCGTCAAACGTACGGCAGTCGAAACTTTCTGAACATTCTGGCCGCCTTTGCCGGACGCGCGGTACATGTCCATGACGATATCATCCGGCTTGATTTCCATTTCCACAATATCGCCAAGTTCCGGCAATACCTCCACAAGCGCAAAACTCGTATGTCGCATTTGTTCTGCATCAAACGGCGAAATGCGCACGAGCCGATGCACACCTGCCTCGGATTTACAATAACCGTACGCAAAAGCACCGGTAACGTCAAGCACCACGCTCTTCATTCCCGCCTCTTGCCCGCGATGCTCGTCAATGATACGCGCAGAAAGCCCCTTGCGTTCGAAGTATCGCAGATACATGCGCAGTAACATCGCCGCCCAGTCCTGCGCTTCCGTGCCACCCGTGCCTGCGTGAATCGCAACAATCGCGTTATTGCGATCGTATTTGCCGGAAAAAAGCGTGGTAAACTCCAACTGCTTAAACTCTTTTTCAAGAACAAAAAAACGTTCTTCGCACTCTTGGCGCAATGACACGGATTGATCTTTTGCATCAAGTTCAGCAATTTCTAAAAGATCACCAACGTCATGCGTGATTTTTTCCCACGTCTCAAACTCGGTGCGAAGCGCGCTTGCTTCTGTGCTTATCGCCTTGGCATTTTTCTGGTCATTCCAAAAATTCGGCGCTTCCATTTGCCGATCAAGCACGTCGAGGTATTTTTGTTTTCCCGCAAGGTCAAAGATACCTCCGTGCGTCGAGAATCCGCGCATGGAGGGCTTCGATGTTACGGAGCAATTCCTTCATTTCCATAATTAACGAATAACGAATTATGTAAATCTACGAATCCTTGTAACCCCTCCTCTCCTCCCCTTATCTAAGGGGAGGTTGGGTGGGGTTTTATTCGTAAATTCGCAACTGATTCGTTTTTCGTAA
>Ga0076007_147_pt2 | contig 2451 bp, 3 predicted proteins | sample RifGroA2_FD_68070 | JGI IMG/M metagenome (GOLD analysis project Ga0076007, IMG submission 68070) | Parcubacteria (Kaiserbacteria) bacterium GW2011_GWA2_58_9 | reverse complement strand
CACCCGTTACAACGACTTTTGCCATATCATGATCCGCGTGCAGTTAGCATTATGCGTATTGTCTGAAGGATAATAAATAAATCGAGCAAAAGCGAGCGGCGCTTGAGGTAGTACAGGTCGTAGGAGAGCTTGGCCTTCGTTTCCGCGATATCGGTGCCGTGGTGCGGGTGCATGTCGTGCTTGAGCTGCGCCCAGCCGGTGAGCCCGGGCGTTATGAGGTGGCGCGCGTTGTAGTATGGGATTTTCGCGCTGTACTCGCGCGCGAGCGAGGGAAATTCCGGCCGCGGGCCCACGATAGAGAGATCGCCCTTGAGGACGTTCCACAGCTGGGGAAGCTCGTCGAGACGCGAATTGCGCAAGAACCTCCCGACGCGCGTTACTTTCAGCGCGGTCCGCCCGCCCGCGCCGTACTCGCCGCGGTCGTTCCCCGTCATCGAGCGGAACTTGACCAACGTGATCGGCTCCTCGAAGCGGCCCACGCGCACCTGATCGATGAAGACGGGCCCGCCGTCGTCGAGCTTGATGGCGAGCGCGACAAGGGGGTACGCCGCGAGCGACACGAGCCCGAGGATGACCGCGCCGGCCACGTCGACGATCCTTTTAACGAACGCGTAGGCTCGCGAGGAGTTCAGGCTCGCGAGTACCCATTCATACCTGACGAGGGAAAGCGGAACCCTGTCGAACACTTCCTGATACAGCTCCACGATGTCTACGATCACGAAACGTTTCTTGCGGAATGCGGCGTCGTAGATGATCGGACGCGCGGCTTCGAACGCCTTGTCGGAAAAATCGACAACGAGGAACGTCATGTCGTCTTCCGCCGCTAGCCGGCACGCCCGCTCTATCACCTCGTGGGGCGGCACGCGGGCGGTGTCGATGACGTGCGCGAATTCGAACGGGTAGCGCATATCATTGGCCACTTCTTCCGCAAGCGCACGCGCGTCCGGCCCCGAGGCGACCAGCACTCCCCTCGGCTTGCGCCCGGCCAAAAGCGTCGGAAGGCGGGTGAAAACGGAAACGCGCCAGAGGTAGATGAGCGCGAACGAAACGAGGAGATAGAGAACGAGGATGGTTTTCGGGGCGAGGCCGAACGCGGGTATGAAGAAGAAAAACAGAGCCGCCAGAAGTACGTTGACGATCTGCGTGTAGAAGATCGCGAGTGGAAGCCTGCTCCGGAACAGCCGCGTATGCCTTCCGTAGAGACCCGCGAGAAAAAATACGGCGATCCATGCGACGAAAAGGAGCGCGAACGGCACGAGGTGCCGCGCGTACAGCTCGACGCTCGGGAGTTCGAGGTAGCGGAGAGCGAGCGTCGCCCAGAGCGAAAGCCCGAAAACACCCGCGTCGCCGATGAGTAGGACAAGGTACTCTTGTTTCGGGACAAGCGTCATTGGTGGTATCATGACATTAAATTTGGCTTAAAACAAGGTCCGAAATTGGTATGCAGAAAAAGAAAATCCTCTACCTAATCACGAAAGCGACGCACGGGGGGGCGCAGAAATACGTGTACGACCTCGCGGTGAATCTGCCGAAAGCAGAGTTCGAGCCTATCGTCGCGTACGGAACGGAAGGAAGACTCGCGGACGACCTTCACAGAGCGAATATCGCGACAAAACGACTCCGCTCGGCGCGCTTGCCGCGCGCCTTGCCGGAGTCCCGAAAATAATCTTCACCGTCCACGGCTGGCCGTTCGGCGAGAAGCGAAATATCCCGGCGAAAATACTTATATGGAAGATCTCGTGGTTAACGGCGCTCCTTTCGCACGCGGTCATTTGCGTATCCGACTACGACCTCAACCTCGCACAGAGGATGCCGTTCGTCGGCCGCAAAGCGACGCGCATTTACAACGGCATCGGGCCGATGCAATTCGGTTCCGGGGACATTGTACGAAGCGCCTTCCCTGCCGGAGCGAAAATAACCGGAACCGTCGGCGAACTGATTAAAAACAAAAACCAGATCGCGTTGCTCGAACAGGCAAAAAGCGACCCGGGCATGTATGTCGCCATCGTGGGCGAGGGCGAAGACAGGCCGATGTTGGAGCAAAAAATACGTGAGTACGGATTGCGCGAGCGCGTGAAGCTATTCGGCTACGTTCCCGCATCCGACGCGCTCAAAGGTTTCGACCGCTTCGCGCTCCCCTCCCTCAAAGAAGGCCTGCCGACCGCGTTGATCGAAGCGAGGCTCGCGGGCCTTCCCGTCATCGCGAATCGCGTCGGCGGCGTGGGCGAAGTCTTGGACGCGAAAGACTTGAGCGAGTTTTCGCTTGAGCGTATGACAACAAGAACCTTCTCGCTGTATCGCGAGAGCATGTTTGGCAACCCGGGTTCCCGAGCCGAGCAGGCGAACCTTTGAAGGCGAGACGCGAGTCGGAGGACGAGGCGTAGCCGTCGCTACACCGAGTCCGAGACGAAGCGTTGTAGCCCAAAGGTTCGCCGCGCAGGCAGGGTGGGG
>Ga0076007_147_pt1 | contig 3443 bp, 3 predicted proteins | sample RifGroA2_FD_68070 | JGI IMG/M metagenome (GOLD analysis project Ga0076007, IMG submission 68070) | Parcubacteria (Kaiserbacteria) bacterium GW2011_GWA2_58_9 | reverse complement strand
AAGAGTCCCATGTTCATGCCCACGTGCACGACGAACTGCGCGAGAAGATACATGGCAACGCCGGAGGCGAAGAGCGAGTCGAAATTGTCCCTACCGCGCAACGCATGGCCGAGAATGCGGAGAACGACGACCGCGAACAGGCCGAAGAGGAGAAGAACGCCGATAAAACCCCACTCCTCGGCATACGCGGCAAAGATGAAGTCGGTCTGGTATTCCGGAAGAAATTGGAGCTTAGACTGCGTCCCGTATCCGACCCCCTTGCCCGTAAGCTCGCCGCTTCCGACGGCGACGGTCGATTGGTACGCGTTGTATCCTGCTCCCTGAATGTCGGCGAGGGGATGCAGGAACGTCAGAATGCGCGCTTTCTGATAGTCTTGCAGGCCCCAGTGCCACGCAACGCCCGAAAGGATCATGGCGCCGACGAGGAGCGCGGCGAGATGCTTCCACGAGATGCCCGCGAGAAGGACCATGCCGAGCCAGATCGCGGTGATGATGATCGCGGATCCGAGATCGGGCTGGAGAAACACGAGAGCAAAAAGAGCGAAGGCGTATGCGCCCGAGACGAGAATGTGGCGGATGTGGGCTATCTCGACGTGCCGCCGGGTGAAATATTTCGAGAGCAGGACAACGAGGACGATCTTCGCGGGGTCCGACGGCTGCACGAAGAACGCGCCGAGGTCGAAGCGCTCCTGCGCGCCTTTCACGATCGTCCCGAATGCGAATATGAGTCCGAGGAGAAAGACGGCGGCGCCGTAGAGAGCGATCACGAGCGGCGTGCGCCGCAAGAATTGGTATTCGGGGAGGCTCGCGGCGAAAAAAACGCAGATTGCGGCGCCGATCCAGACGACCTGCCGCTCAAAAAAGGCGTTTTCCGCCGAGAAGGAACGCATCGTCACTAGGCCGAGAAAAGAAATGGCGAGCGCGGCCGAGAATAGAAACCAGTCCACGTGGCCGAAGATGCTGGTCCGGCTTTCGGCCACGCGTCCAAATGCGCCCCGCATACGAGCTCAAAGGGAGATGGGCGGCAGGCGCGGGAGCACGTCGATGCGGCCGACCACGCGGGGGAGAGGATCCGGCCAGGTGAAGACGACGTTCCCCTTCTCCCCCGCTTCGAGCCTCGTCAGGGTCGTCGCGGAAGCGGCGAATGCGTTGCCCGCCGCATCGAACACCACCGCGACGAACAGCGGGTCGAGAACGGGCGCGACCGACGTGTTCTCGACGGCCGCAGTAAGGCGCGGGAGCGCGTTTTCGTTCGCGACGCTCTTTCCTCCAACGGAGACGACGCTCGCGGCATTCTGCAGGCGCTCCCACACCGGGCGCGACGTGAATTCGAAGTACGTGCGCGCAACCGCGCGGTTTCCCGTGTCGATCGCGCCCTCGAACACCGGCGTGATGCCGCCGGGCATTACGTATGTGGTCCCAAAACGCTCCGCGACAAGCACGTTGCGCTCGTCGTACAACCCGAAGCGGTAGCCGACCGCCCGCACGCCCGCTTCTCTGTTGGGATTTTCAACATAGGCGACGGCATTGTATACGCCGCCGCGCACGAGAAACGCGCGCGACCACAGGACGGCATGGGGGCTTAGCGCCCGCTCGTCGAGCAAGCGGCACGGGCCACCCTTGTCTGCCGCCGTTTCCCCCTGGTTTTGCTTCCCGTCGAAACAAGTCGGGGGCTCGTAGAGCCAGATAGCGAGAGGTATGCCGATGACAATCGCGAAAAAAAGAAACACACCGAGCCCATACACCGTTCGCCGACGAGATGCCCAGGACATGGGAATAGTGTACAGTGAAGAGCGAACAGTGAACAGAGGAGACCAAAGGAAAAATGTCTTGCGGTCTGCGCTTCGCCCGGCCTCACCGTTCCGACTCCCATTACTCCCTTTGTTCTGGCGACTGGCTACTCTTGCGTTTCCACTACCATTGCCCCTACCGAGCTTAACTTCCGAGTTCGGAATGGGATCGGGTGTGACCTCGGCGGTGAGTCACCAGAACAAAAAGAACAATCTCCTCGTTGAAAACGAAGAGCGACATCCGACACACGCAAGGCGTGTGTCGGGCAAAAAGAATCAACAAAGAATAATCTTGGAGTTGGCTTCCCGCTTAGATGCTTTCAGCGGTTATCCGTTCCCGACATAGCTACGGGGCGATGCACCTGGCGGTACAGCCCCCAGACCAGCGGTCAGTTCTTCACGGTCCTCTCGTACTAATGAAGACTCTCCTCAAGAATCAACGCCTGCAGCAGATTAAGACCAACCTGTCTCACGACGGTTTGAACCCAGCTCACGTACCTTTTTAATTGGCGAACAGCCAAACCCTTGGGACCTCATTTCTTTGTTATCTGACGTTCCCGCCAGTATCAGACTATTCCATTACCTTGTATCTTGTGTCGCCACAAGACCGTCAGGTACAAGCCGTGTGATACTCCTTCAACTCCGTAAAGTCGTTCAGGACATATCTCATTCAGCAACCAAAATCGCTGAAATCAGTCGTTAGGGGAGAAATGTTCTTGGATCATTGTCGCATAATTCTTCCGTCGTAATTTGGAACGAACGTTGAACTTCGACAATGCATCCGCTAATCGAGCTATACGAATAAGATCTCCACGCTCAACAATTTGAGTTTGAATAATCTCACTCGCAAATTCTATCTGCCGCTGTTTCATTCTTGAATACGGCCGAATGAGTGCCAGAATGCGAAGGATTTGTTTTTGATCCCTCGTAATCCAATCACACGTCGTCCGATTTCTTCGTACTGAACCACACCCGAGAAGTTTATTGAGAAACACAAGGTCTCTCTCATTCTTCTGCGTGATTTTCAGTTCAATACGCACTCGAAAACGAAACCGTTTCTCATGCATCGGTTCGATGAGCGCCATGATGGCGCCATCGCCGTCGATGAGACCGGCCAAATATGCTCTTTCAGCTACAGAACATCTCTTTCCCACGGCGCTAGCTTTCATGCAGTTTGATATACGAAGTATACCACCTGGGACCTCCGAAACAGGAGATCTAAGGACATGAGTAAGCCTCCACCGTTTTGAGCTTGTTTAATTACCCTACCGTTTCCAGTAGGGAGAGAAGGTATGTTTTCTCCAGCCCCGGGATAAGATGAGCCGACATCGAGGTGCCGAACTTCGCCGTCGATTTGGACTCTTAGGCGAAACCAGCCTGTTCAATCTTCAATTTAACTTAATTGGGATTAGACTATATCTTCTTCCTTTCCGTCACTGACGGATTAGGAGATGGCGTGTTATAGCGATGTTTCTCCGACTTCTGTCGGCGCTTCCGCTATCTTCATCTCGTCGCCAAGCAAATTTATTGCCGTGCGAATTGAATCCAGTCGTTACGGGGTCAATCTCTTTCGAGACGACTTCCCACGGTATTATAATTTACGTAACCTAACTGAATAGGAAGTTCGTAAAAAACTCCACCGTTATAAGCCAT
>Ga0076007_148_pt1 | contig 5100 bp, 5 predicted proteins | sample RifGroA2_FD_68070 | JGI IMG/M metagenome (GOLD analysis project Ga0076007, IMG submission 68070) | Parcubacteria (Kaiserbacteria) bacterium GW2011_GWA2_58_9 | reverse complement strand
GGCGTCGCCGCGCACCACCACCGGCCCGCGGCCCGTCGTATACGCGTGCGCGATGTCGCGCTGGTTGAACGCGATGCAGCCGGTCGGGAAATCCGGCCCCTGCACGAACTGCAGGAGGTCGTCGGTCGTCGCTTCCGGATGCTCGATGAGATGCACGGCCGCCTCGCAGACCTCGCGCAGGTTGTGCGGCGGGATGTTGGAAGCCATGCCGACCGCGATGCCGAGCGTTCCGTTCAGAAGGAGATTGGGTATCGCGGCCGGAAGCACCGCGGGCTCTTTCTTGGTGTTGTCGTAGTTGGGACGGAACTCGACCGTCTCCTTCTCGATGTCGCGTAGCATCTCGGAAGCGAGCCGCGACATCTTCGCTTCCGTGTAGCGGTAGGCCGCGGGCGCGTCGCCGTCGATCGAACCGAAGTTGCCCTGCCCGACGATGAGCGGGTAGCGCATCGTGAAATCCTGCGCCATCTTCACCATCGCGTCGTAGACGGCGACGTCGCCGTGCGGGTGGTACTTGCCGATGACGTCGCCGACAACGGTGGCCGATTTGCGCGTCTTCGCGGCAACGGTGAGCCCCGCCTCCTGCATCGCGTAGAGAATGCGCCGGTGTACCGGCTTCAGGCCGTCGCGCACGTCGGGGAGCGCGCGGGCGGTGATGACGCTCATCGCGTAGTCGAGGTAGCTTTCTCGCATCTCGGCCGAGATGCTTCGCGGCACGACGTTGCCGCCCGTCGGCGCGGAACGTGCGGGCACTTTCTCATCCTTTTCGCGCGCCATGTTATGTTAATTATACCAGAAAAAAGGCTCAAATGCACGCGGGATTATGGGCGGACGCGAAGCCCGGTGTGCGGATCGTACGGAGCCGGCGCCCGCCCATTCGCTCATTCATTCGATAGAGCCGGAGCCGCCGAACTGGTCGCCGCCGTATTGGTAGTCCTGCTGAACGGCGCCTTGCTGATTCTGCCCGCCCGATTGCTCCAGCGCGCGCCGCAGTTCGTCGATGTCGGAAAAATCCTCCATCAGCGCCTCCTGCGCGTCGCGCACCGAAGCTCCGAGGAATTCTTCCTGCGCCCCGCCGCCGAGCTGCTGCAATTGCGCGCCGCTCTGTATCTTCTTGAAGAAGAAGAACGCCCAGCCGAAGAAGAGGATGACGACGACCGCAAACGCAATGCCGCCCGCGACGGCTTTTTTCTCGTCGTTCGACTTGTCCTTCATGCTGTCGGCGGCTTTTTGCAACACCATATAAGAAGTTTACGGTTTACAGTTAACAGTTTACAGCAAAAACGCCCAACCGAGCATGCCGACCGAATGTCGGCCGCTAACTGCTCAAAACGACTTTCGTCGTGGAGAACGGGAATGACGATCTTCGCTTCGAGCTTCACCGCGAGCTTCTGCGCCTCGGCCGGCGAAAGGGCGCCCGCGCCGCCGACGGGAACGATGAGAATGTCGGGCGAGTCCATTTCCAGAACTTCCGCGGGAAGATCGAGGCCGCCGAGCGCGCCGAGATACATGAGCGAGAGGCCGTCGAAGTGGATCGAGTAGACGGTATTGCTCTTTCTTTCTCCCCCGTACGCGGAGCCCGCGGGAAATCCCGCGGCAGTCATGTCCTTTATCTCGTATTCGCCGGGGCCAGAGATAACGAAAGGCTGCTTATCTCCTCTTCCCGCTTCTTCCGCCCCGTTCATGTCGGGATGATCGAATGAAATGAACGCGACATCGGCGCCGAAGTTCGTCGGCTTGAAATGTTTTGACGATTTCGATACAGGCCCGAATACGAGCGTCGTGTCGCCCGCTTGTGCGCGGATGCATGCGCCTTCGTGAAAGGTCAATATCATAGTTTACAGTTGACAGTTGACAGTTTACAGAAAAACACAACATCCATGGAGGCATTATAGCTCGAATTTCTCATTCACGCGCTGAAGACGATTCAGGCTTCCTCCTGGGGTCTGATTTTTTCATGTCCTTGCACGGCAAGCTTCAGTCATATATATTGTGCGGACGCTGTAAAGGCGATTATCAATTAGTAGAGGCGCACGGTAAGGCTTCCCTGCAGACTGTAATGGTAGCGTAGGCAGGATAGTCCGGGCGCGAGAACACATGAGCGAAACAGCCGCCGACGAAACAAGCGTCGTTGCCGACGAGAATAGCGAAATGGAAGAGAAGGAGGGCCTGCCCTCCGGCTTGCCCGACGAAGCCTTGGCGGGATCGGGAGCCTTGGCGAAGGAGGGTCCGATGGCGGAGCTTATCGGCACCGCGCCGAAGCGCCCCATGCTCGACGACGTCGTCGAGGGGCCGGTCGTCGCGGTGGGCCGCGCGCGGGTCTTCGTCGATCTCCACCCCTTCGGCACCGGCATCATCTACGGGCGCGAGTATCTCTCGGCGCGCGAAACGCTGAAGAACGTCAACATCGGCGACACCATCGCCGCGAAGGTCGTCGGGGAGGATAACGAGGAAGGCTACATCGAGCTTTCTCTGCGCGAAGCGCGCCAGGCCCTCATCTGGAACGAGGCCGAGGTCGCGGCGCAGAAGAAAACCGCGTTCGAGCTTCCCGTCGCCGAGGCCAACAAGGGCGGGCTCATCATAGAGTGGAACGGCCTTCCCGGATTTCTTCCCGCCTCCCAGCTCGCGCCCGCGCACTATCCGCGCGTGCCCGACGGCGACAAAGACAAGATATTCGCCGAGCTCAAGAAGCTCGTCGGCACGAGGCTCGAAGTGGTGATCATCACGGCGAACCCGAAAGAGCAAAAATTGATTTTCAGCGAGAAGGGCACGGGCTCCCCCGAGCGAGCCTCGTTGGTCGAGAAGTACCACGTGGGCGATACGGTGGAGGGCATCGTTACGGGCGCGACCGAATTCGGCGTCTTCGTGAAGCTCGAGGAGGGGCTGGAGGGCCTCGTGCACATTTCCGAAATGGACTGGGCGCTCGTCGAAAATCCGAAAACGCGCTACAAGCCCGGAGAGACGGTGAAGGTGAAGGTCATCGAGATAAAGGACGACAAGGTATCGCTCTCCATCAAGACGCTCGTCGACGATCCGTGGAAAGCCTCGTGCACGTCTCCGAATTCGGGAACGAGCAGGAACTCCGCTCTCGTCTCGAACTCGGCAAAGTGTACCCCTTCACCATCACCTTCTTCGAGCCGAAAGACAGAAGGATGACGTTGAAACCCGCAGTCTAAACCCGCCCGAGTTACGACCTTGTACGGATAATGTAGTGCGCCGGATCGTATGGCGGGTCATAGCGATCCACCTCGCGCAGACCTGGTGCAGGCATGCTCGTGCTTGACCCGATATAAGCGCTACCTGGAGCGAGCATGCGCGAGATATTTTGGCTGAATTTCTCGATATCCATCATAGGCATTTTGTGGAGTATGTGAGCATCAATATTGAAGACGAATATAGCGACAGAATTGTCCGGTACTCTTTTCGCAAAATCGCGCATATCTTCCCCTACGACGCACACAGGCATCTTTCCGGAATTCGCTTGCCTCACTTTCCCAAGCACATTCCGCAATTCCGAGAAGTGATGCGCTTCGACGGCGACGTATCCTGTGGCGCCGCACATACTTGCGATTTGGTATCCGTTCGTCGTTTTGCCAGCGCCGATGTCGACCACCGTTCTCCCTTTTAGGTATCCCGTAAGCTCGGCCAACTGGGATTCTGAATTAACTTTTTTAGAAGTCAGTTTTTCTAATACATGCTGGGCCTGTGACCGAGGAGTATCTCGCGTATCCTTCGGATAAATCGAAGTTCCGATATATAGGCCCGGCCGTTCCAGCCTGAGTCCTTGAGTTCGTATTCCCGGAATGAGGGCTTCGACGGACGTAAATCTGATGCTGTTTTGGTCCTCAATCCCTGTGTCAATCATATCCGATCAATTAAACCGATTCATCGCCTGCTCGCGGCCTTCGAGGACGATGGTGCGGAGCGCTTCGGCGACGCGTTTCAAAACGGGTTTGAGCACCGCGAGTTCGTGCGCGCCGAATTTCGTGAGAATGAAATTATTGACAACCTTCTTCCCCTCCGGCTTCCGTAAGGAACCCGCGGCGGTCGAAGGAGACACCCCGATGCGCACGCGCGTGAACCGCTGGGTCTTGACGGCACGGATGACGCTCTCCAAACCCTTGTGTCCCCCGCTACTTCTGTCGAATGATATCTTCATCGTACCGAGAGGCAGGTCCAAATCATCGTACGCAACGATAAGACGCTCCGCGGGGGTCTTTCCGCCGGAGGCTGACCCGCCCCTGGCGGGCTGACTTTTGACATACTTGCCGACAGCAGACCCGGATTTGTTCATATATGTGTCCGGAAGGATGAGCGCGACTGCGCTCTTGCCCACCATCCCGCCAGCAACGGTCGCTTTTTTCACCTTGTCCGCCCGAAATCCGTTCAGGTCGGCCGCCCGCGCGAAAAATTCGACCGCCATGCGCCCCGCATTGTGCCTAGTCGAGTGATATTCCTCACCGGGATTTCCCAGTCCAACGATAATCCACGCCATAATTGAAGAAGTTTACAGTTTACAGTGAGCAGTTAACAGAGGAAAGCAGGAGAAGAACAAAAAGAGAAAAATTTATTTCTGTAAACTGTCAACTGTCGACTGTGAACTGTTTAACGCTTGGTGTCAATCCCGCGGCAAGAGTAGAATGTCGCGCATGGAAGCTCCCGTGATGCAAAAAAGTTCATCACCGGGCCCCGTGAGAGAATTTCTCCCGACACATTGCGACGACTCGACGTTCGATTCGTCGCCATCACTATGAATACCGAGATAAAGACCACGGTTTCTCGTGGGGCGAGCTCTCAAAAAAATTCCCAGACCGCGCTGATCGGCTACACGGTCGTCGCACTCGGCCTCGCGCTCTTCATCCGCTTCTTCGTCGCCGCTCCCTACGTCGTTTCGGGCGCTTCGATGGAACCGAATTTCGACAACTGGCACTACCTCATCATCGAGCGCGTCTCGTACGAGGTCGGCGAGCCTCGGTACCCGACCATCAAAGGCATCATGGGGGCCAAAAAGAAGGAACCGTTGGTCTGGAAGCCGTCAGATATCGGGCTGGAGGCCCCGGATGTCGGGGCTGCCGGGGTCGTAGAGCGCCGGGTCCACGCCCG
>Ga0076007_136_pt1 | contig 5166 bp, 5 predicted proteins | sample RifGroA2_FD_68070 | JGI IMG/M metagenome (GOLD analysis project Ga0076007, IMG submission 68070) | Parcubacteria (Kaiserbacteria) bacterium GW2011_GWA2_58_9 | reverse complement strand
GAAGCGCATCGAGGACATCAACCAGCTCCAGAAAGCGCTTACGCTCTACTCCTCCGACTTCGGCAGTTACCCCTCACAGCCGGCGACCTCGACCGTAACCGCGACCTCGACCGTCGGCGCGGCGCTCATAAGCTCCGGCGCCATGTCGACGATGCCGAAGGATCCGAGCACCTACCAGTACAGCTACGTCTCGTACTCGTCGGGGAGCACATACGACCTCAACTTCTGCCTCGAGACCGATTCCATCAGGGGATACACGTCAGACTGCAACAACTACATCCGTCCGTAGAACGTCCGGAACGTTGGTATACTTTGCCGTATGCCGACACCATCCGCTCCCATCCGCTGGAGAGCGTACGAGCACGAGCACGTGGAGCGCACGCGCGACTGGTACTGGGCGCTCGGGATATTCGCCGCGTGTACCGCGCTCATCAGCGCGATCTTCGGCAACGTCCTCTTCGCGCTTCTCATTCTCATCGCCGCGGCGACTCTGGGCATTCATGCGAAATCCCCGCCGCCCTTGGTGGAGTTCGAGCTTTCCGACCGCGGCATCCGCGTCGGGGAGACGATGCACCGCTACGAGGAGATCATCTCATTCTGGGTCGAGGACCACGACGCGAACCCGCACGCCGATGAAAGAACCCATCTGGCACAAGATCCTCGAGTTTTTCGGACTGTGAAGCGCGAAGAGCGAAAGGACGGTCCTCGTCTCGATGCGCGCGCATCGCTCAAGACGCTTTGCGCGCTACGGCGTCGCCATGACGGTCGTCGTCGCGTCGCGCGCGCCGCCGCCGAGCGTTATGCAGTGGAGCAGGAAGCCGTAGGTGGTCGTCGCGGCATTCACGGCAGTGAGGGGCGGCGTGAGCGCGGTGCCGTTCACGCTCGTGTTGTTCGCGTTCTGCGAGGTGAATTCGGGCAAATCGGGGCTCGAAATGACGCACGACTGCATGCTCGCGGTCACCCACCCGAGCGCGGAGGTTTTGCCCGATGCGACCTGCTTGGGGTTCGCAATGAGAACGATGCCAGGTTTTGCGACTTGCACACTGCACTGCGCGCTCCCTGTCCTTCCCTCGTTCGAGCAGGTGAGCCCGTATGTCGCGGTGTTCGTGTTGCCGGGCGGAGAGGAAACGACGGTCGTCGTTGCGCCGGAGAGCGCACCTTCCGTCGAAAAGCCGGCCCCCGTGGAAACCCCCGCCGAGCACGACCACGTGAGGGAGAGCGTCATGCCGGCGTCGGCCACTTTCGGCTGGCAGGAAAGCTGGGCGACGGGCGCGCCCGCATCGCCCCCTCCTCCGCCGGGAACGCACTGCCATCCGACGACGCACGCGTTGTTCTGGCCGCCGTAGGTGGGCTTCCATGTGCCGTTTTGGCAGTTGGCGGGATTGGGCTGGGTCGGCGCGGGTTGGCACTGCGAGGGCGTCTGCGCGCACTGGTTGCCCGAACAGCCGTAGGGGCATTGTTGCACCGCCTGGTCGACGCACTGGTTGTTGCGCGAATACAGAGTATTGCCGCCGCATATAAAGCTCGGGGAGCATGTGCCGGCCGGCTGTGGCACTCCGTTCCCCGCCGCCGGCTGTCCGCCGCCCGTGATACCCTTCAGCATCTGCCCCAAGCTACCAAGACCGCCACTGCCACTCCCCGCGCCGCTTGGATTACCGAAGGTTTGTTGTTGTTGCTGTCGCGCGTTCGCCGCTCTTAGTTGCTCCTCAAGCTGCCGTATTCTCTCTTGTTCAGCTTTGCGCGGGTCTGGAGGAGGGGTCAAGGTTCTTGCATTCTGCGCGGGCGGAATGCATGTCCATGTTCCATCTCCCGCATCATTGCATCTATACCCTTCATTATTTTTTAGCCGATTAGCTAATTCCTCTGAGACAAAGAGTATTCCCGTCGTTGGATCGTCACCATACTTTTTTATGTTCGTCGGCGGAGAAGCGCTGTCTTTTACTCCGTCCGCTATCGCATTGAGTTGTTTTTTTACTTCTGCTATTCCAGCGTTAGTGTTAGTCCTTGTTGAAGAGAGCCACGCGGACTTGCCCTCTGCCGTCAGGGCGTCGCGTAAAGTCTTTAGTCCGTTTTCGTTCAGATTTGTTGGAACAGCTGATTCGCCTCTTGAAGAAATCTCATCAACTACTTTTTTCGTTTGTTTTTCAGCCGCATATTCCAGCGCTGAATTCGTTATCTCGTCAAGTTTTGCATCCGCATTGGGATTTTTTTTCCACGCCCCGAACCAGCTCCACCCTGTGGACTCCGTGGCGATTTCGAATCTATCGCAAATGCCGGTAAGCGGGGGAGCGTTCGGCGTTGTTATCGGTACGCTCCTGGATCTGCTTGGTTCCTTGTTGTCAGGAATATGCATTCCGCATCGGTAGACTACACACGAGCCGGAGCTCGATGCTGGCTTTGCATTCACGGGACTCACTTTAGAACCAATGATTTTTTTACCACCACTAGAGGGAGTGGTCCCAATATGGGGGCTTACTACATACACGCAACCGGCAATACATTCTTGCTGGATATTGCTAACACTTTTCTTTGGATTAGGGGTGGAGTTTGCTTTTCGCTCGAGATATTGTGTCTTCCCGCAATCTTTTGACGTGGCAGGCGCGGATTTTGGTGCGTCGGCCGCGAAAACAAGGCTGGGACTCGTAGTAAAAAACGTTACATTGCCGACGAAGGTCATCCCGCCGAGTGCGATAGCTCCGACGAGCGCGAGAGCTCCAATAACGGACAGCCCGCGGCTCCCCTTCGCAGAAGGTTCCTCCATGACACCATGATACTCCCTCCACGCCGCTTCCTACGCATGAATGTGGAAAAGCGCGTAGTATGGTACATTCTCTCCACGCTCCCGTCGTTCAATGGATAGGATATATCCTTGCGGAGGATACGATGTTGGTTCGATTCCAACCGGGAGCACATCAGTGTGGCGATCGAACGCGGGGGGTCGGTCAGGGCAAACAGCCTATGCGGAAAGCGCCTGCGTCCTCTTCGTGATGCGCGATTTCATCCGTGCCGCGGTGTTCTTCTTGATGGTGCCGTTCTTTGCGGCTTTGTCGAGCGCTTTGTAGAGCGCGGGAAGCGCCGCTTCCGCCGCCTTCCCGTCTTTTGCCGCGACGAGTCTTGAAACATTTTTTACGGCGTCCTTCATCGCCTTCTTGCGCCGCGCGTTGAAAACGCGGCGGCGAAGCGCCACTCGCTGTGCTTTTTTGGCTGAACTTGTACGTGCCATGTCGAGCGATACTACACCACCAGGCGGCTCTAGACAAGCGTGGTTCCTCTGTTCACTGTTCGCTGTTCGCTGTACGCTGTACACTTACTCCCATGATCGGCCGTATCGAAGGCGAGGTTTCCGTCAGACGAGCCGGATTCGTCATACTCTCTGCGGGAGGCGTCGGCTATAAGATCGCGGCGACGCGCGAAGCGCTCGCCTCCCTCAAAGCGGGAGAGAAAGCCTCCCTATGGACGCACCTCGCGGTGCGCGAAAACGCGCTCGATCTCTACGGATTCCAAACCGAGGAGGAATTGCGTTTCTTCGAGACGCTTCTCACCGTTTCCGGCGTCGGCCCCAAATCCGCCCTCGCGATCCTCGATCTCGCCCCGGTAGAGACGCTCCGATCAGCGATCGCGCAGGGAAACGCCCAGTACCTCACGAAGGTCTCCGGCGTCGGCCGCAAGACCGCGGGAAAAATCGTCCTCGAACTGCGCGAGAAAGTCGGCGTCGGCGCTGGAGGCGCGTCCCTGCAGGGCGACGAGGACGCGCTCGAAGCGATGCGAAGCCTCGGCTATTCGCTCCACGAGGCGCGCGATGCCCTGCGGAACGTCCCGCGCGAGGTGACCGAAGGAAGCGAGCGCCTCCGCGCGGCGCTCAAGGTTCTGGGCGTGAAATGAGAACGCCATGTTCGAAGCATTAAAAGCATTCGTCCGCGCCGTGGTTCCCGCCGCGACTCTCGCGCGAGCCCTCTCCGCCTACCATTTCGCGCTCGCCGCGCTCGCGGCGATCTGGCACGGATACCCGGCGCGCTCTATGCTCGTCGTCGGCGTTACCGGCACGAAAGGCAAAACCTCGGTAGCCGAGATGGTGAGCGCGATCCTCGAAAAAGCCGGGTACGCGACGTGCGTCGCGGACTCGATACGATTCAAGCAAGGCAAAAACTCGCGCCCGAACCCGACGCGCATGTCTATGCCGGGCAGGTTTTTCATCCAGAAATTTCTCCACGACGCGCTCCGTGGCGGATGCACGGCCGCTATCCTCGAAATGACATCCGAGGGCGCGAGGCAGTACCGGCACCGCTTCCTCGACCTCGACGCGCTCATATTCACCAACCTCGCCCCCGAGCACATCGAATCGCACGGCTCGTACGAAGCGTACGCCGACGCGAAGTTCGAGCTTGGCCGGCAGATCGCGCGCTCCCGAAAACGGCCCCGGATCGTCGTCGCGGACGCGGACGACAAGGAGAGCGGCCGCTACCTGACGCTTCCCGTCGAGCATGCGCTCCCCTTCTCCCTCGCCGCATGCGCGCCCTTTTCCGCGAGCGGGGAAGGCGGCTACTTTACGTTTGAAAATGCAAGGGTGGCGATCGGGCTTCCTGGCGAGTTCTCTCTCAAGAACGCGCTCGCCGCCGCGACTCTCGCCCGCGCGCTCGGCATCCCCGCGCCCGTGATCGCGGAAGCGCTCGGCGGCATGGGAGATATTCCGGGACGGGCCGAGCGGATAGAAGCCGGAACCGCCTCCGCCGCGCCGGGCGCGGCGGAGGCGGGCAAGCAGGATTTCACCGTGGTGGTTGACTACGCGCACACGCCGGATTCGCTCGCCGCCCTCTACGACGCATACAAGAACGCGCGGAAGATCTGCGTTTTGAGCGCGGCTGGCGGAGGGCGCGACGCGTGGAAGCGGCCTGTCATGGGCCGCATCGCAAATGAGCGGTGCGCCGAGGTCATACTCACCGACGAAGACCCGTACGACGAAGACCCTAGACAAATCGTCAACGACATCGCGCACGGCATGAAGAAACCGCCGGAGATCGTTATGGACCGCCGGGCGGCGATACGGCGCGCGCTCGAGATCGCTGAGACGGGCGATGCCGTCCTCATCACTGGCAAGGGAACCGACCCTTCTATCCGCGGACCGGGCGGCAGAGAAGTGCCGTGGGACGACGCGCGGGTCGTCCGTGA
>Ga0076007_135_pt1 | contig 5349 bp, 6 predicted proteins | sample RifGroA2_FD_68070 | JGI IMG/M metagenome (GOLD analysis project Ga0076007, IMG submission 68070) | Parcubacteria (Kaiserbacteria) bacterium GW2011_GWA2_58_9 | reverse complement strand
CGGGGCCTATCCCCACACGACATAATCCCACGGTATAATTTCCGGCATGGCTGGACGTTTCGGTATCCGCAGTCTTCGACGAAAGTTCCCAAGCGAAAACGCATGCCTTGAATTCCTGCTCAAGAGACGGCACGGCAAGAGATGTTCTTGTGGCGGAGAGTTCAGACGCATTCCGGGGCGCAAACAGTACCAATGCTCGCGGTGCCGGTTCCAGATTGCTCCGACCGCCGGAACGATCTTCGAGAAGTCGAAGGTGCCGCTCTCACTCTGGTTCCACGTGATGCTCGTGTTCTCGAACGCCAAGTGCGGCATCTCGGCGAAGGTCATCGAACGAGACTTGGAGATCACGTACAAGTGCGCATGGCGCATGCTCACGCTCATCCGCGGCGCGCTCACGCAGAGTGACGACGCCCTTTCGGGGGACGTGGAGGTGGACACGGGGTACATCGGAGGGTATGCGCCGCTCGCGCGACGTATGCACAACAAAGCCACCGTATTTGCGGCCATACAGCGGGGCGGCACCATGCGTGCGGAAGTCACCAAGGACGCCACGGCAAAGGCGCACAAGAATTTCGTGTGGAAGAATGTCTCAACGAAGAACACGCGGCTCATGACCGACAAGGCGAACCGCTTCGACAGGATTGCGTTGCCGTACGAGCGGCATGCGGTCAATCATCACAAGGGCGAGTACGTTCGCGGTGATGTACACGTCAGGCACGGACAAGGAGCGGTTCTTCGCTTTACTCGATACCGTATTGCGGCATCCAAGAGACTGAAGAAGCGCTCTTTTTCGTCCATTGCCAAAGTATATCGCGATGAGCGCGAACGTCTGCGCCGGAAGGGCTGGACGTTATGTTATGTGGGGATACGTCCCGAGAAGGCCGGGAGTTGAGAGGGTATACTGTACGGGATGGATGCGGCGACAAGCACCACGCTCACGGGAGCCCTGCCGGGCGGGTTCTGGTTTTTGGGCGAGCTACTTTTTCGATGGGTTCCTGCCGTCGTCTCGGTCGTCGTTTCGGGCGCTTCCAATCAAGCTTCGCCGTATGCGAATTTCGCCGAGCCAGTCTCGCTCTGGAATGTGCCCAGTCTTCTCGAACAGACCTCCAGCGCGGCCGCGTACGGCGGCTTCGTTCAGGGCTGGTATCTCTTTACGCTCATTACGCTCACCGCCTCGATCCCGTTTCTCGCGCTCGTGCTGTACTGTTGGATCCGCATCATTCAGATCCGTCGCGCGGAGCGCCGCGCCGTCGAGGCCGTGCGGCGCACCGTGGCGAGTCAGGACATCCCGAGGACGCAGTTGCGGTGGAACCGCGTCTTGGAGCAGGCGAACGCTACGAACCCCGAAAGCTGGCGCCTCGCCATTCTCGAAGCCGACATCATGCTCAACGAGCTTCTCGATATGCAAGGGTATAAGGGCGAGACTATAGCGGACAAGATGAAACGGGTCGATCGGGCGCAGTTCAATTCGATCGACGCGGCGTGGGAAGCGCACAAGATCAGAAATCGCGTCGCCCACGAAGGAACGACGCTCGATCTTTCGCCGCGCGAAGTGCGCCGCGCTCTCGAACTCTACGAGCGCGTCTTCAAGGAGTTCCGGCATATCTGACGGGCATCTGCCAAACGGGTACCCCGAAAAATCTTGCAAGTCCGCACGCGAATGTGTCCCACACATTCGCTCCCCGCAACAGAAAAACCGCCTTGCGGCGGTTCCTCTGTTGCACTCGTAGGACGGGATTGGCACCTGATTTGCGGCTGGTTAGCGGAGGCTAGTCCATCTATATTAGCCCTCAATCACGGCTGATATAGGGAGATGATCAGAGGCTTTTGACTGCATAACAACAGGTGAATGAGCTTGCAAATCCTTACTCACGAAGATGTAGTCGAGCCTCGTGTCGATTGACTGCGGGTTGCAGGTTTTACAACCTTCCGGGTAAACACTCCAAGTAGGTGCGTTGCTCGGGTCGGTGTTAACTAACACCTTTGACATTTTTTGTATGGTGTCGCTGTCAGGAGTCGCATTGAAGTCGCCCATTGCAATGGTTCGCTCGCGCGGCAAAAGCGAAATTAGCTTCTCGATCTGCATGTTTTGTATTGGCGAGTATTTTTGATGCGTGTGTAGAAGATGCGTGTTGAAGACGTCGAATATCTTACCCCCAATGTTTATTACAGCTTGTTCCGCAAGTCTTCGTTCCGTATCAGACAAAACGTGAGTTTTATGCTCAAGGATTTTGTGTTTAGTAAAAATCGCGTTGCCCATGTCCAAGCCAGCATTTCGTGATTCCATAACTTTCGAAAAGACATTCATGTAGCCCATCTTCTCGAGACTTTTGAGGACATTTGCAGGCCTTTCCGGTATCACTTCTTGAAGGCCGATAATATCAGCATCAGCATCGTTAATGCAGCCGACGACAGCATCAATATCACCGTCAAGCCATATATTCCACGAGAGCACTTTCAGTTCCATCGCAAAATACTATCGCTCTGCGGTTCTTTATCCAAACGTTCTATTCAGGGCGCCGAAGCCGTCCGACTTCCCGTCAATTTTGTTGCGGGGGCGGGACTTGCACCCGCGACCTCAAGGTTATGCATTCCAGCTACGACTTTCGCCGCTCCCTCCGGTGTTTACCAGAAGAATTTGTGGTCTGGACTATACCTTTTCCCTTGCCTTTCGACGATAGGGAATCTGCCGTCTAGTCTCTACACCTTTCCAGCCCCAGTTTTGGTCCATAGATTTCTACAAAACAAAACTGGAGCTGGACTTGGCTCGGTATTGTCATTCGCGCTCGCGCGAGAAGATTTTACCGACTTTGACAGATTATCCATCCGGCGTTCCCGCCGAATGAGCCCATGCGAGCCTTGCGAGCTACTACTGCTCCACCCCGCTACAAGGATTATAGCAATGTTGTCTCTCCCCGCAAGTATAAACCAGCGGTTTATATGACAGCTACCTTATGATATCATTTACCTTATGGCTCTCACGGGACTTAGGGAACACGCTCAAGCAATGCGTCGGCGGGGGAAGAGTATTCGTCACATCTCCAGTACATTGCATGCTAGCAAGAGTACGGTAAGTTATTGGTGTCGAAACATTTCGCTATCATCGAAACAAATTCAGAAGCTTGTACTAAATAAACTTGAGGGTGCCGCTGTTGGTCGTTTGCGCGCGGCAGAGAGGAAACGATCCGCAAGATTGGCGGCGATACAAGCTGAAGGTGAACTAGGCGCGCAAGCTGTGGGGTCCTTAAGTCAAAGAGACCTATTTATTCTAGGAGCAGGATTATACTGGGGCGAGGGCTATAAAAACGGCAACGAAGAGTGCGGATTAACGAACAGTGACCCTGCGATTATCCGAGCTTTTATTCAGTGGCTTAAGGAGATACACAGTGTACGCATGGTAGATCTTATCCTTCGTGTCTCCATTAACGCAACTCATAAACATCGGGATAGAGAAATTAAAAGATATTGGTCTCTGATTACAACGATTCCACTGGCACAATTCACCAAAACGAGTTTCATCAAGATTAGCTCCCGAAAAATATATAAAAACTCTCACATTCACTTTGGCACCCTTCGCGTCAAGGTTAGGAGGGGTACTGCATTAAGGCGCAGAATATTGGGTTCGATTGGTGAAATTGCGAAACAACTCGATTAAAAATAAGCGGCAATCGCAATTAATTGTGCGCGAGGCCGGTGAGCACGAGTTCGACGAGCGTTACGATGACGAACGTCGAGAGCGCGAGCAGGAACAGTTTCCAATCGAGCCGGAGGATGAGCATGCCCGTGCCGTACGTGAGAAACGCGATCCCGAGGAACCACAATACTGAATTGACGACCAGGAGAGATTCCCAAAAATATCCCTGCATGCCTTCATTATACGACACAGTATTGAGCCATGGTGGATAAATTGGTATCGTTCAACCACTGTCGGGGTAGCTCAGTGGTAGAGCGAGCGTTTCATAAGCGCTAGGTCGACGGATCGTTCCCGTCCCCCGACACCAAGATTGTCGTTGAGAAAACTATCGATATCGAGTAAGCTTTGGGACGTTGGGGGTGTAGCTCAGCTGGCCTAGAGCGACCGCTTGTCACGCGGTAGGTCGCGGGTTCGAATCCCGTCACTCCCGCAAAGTGTTAGAATCGGCGGATGAGAACGGCGCAGGAGATTTACACCGAATACAAAATAATGCCCAGCTTGCAGCTCCATCAGCTGCGGGTCGCGGCTATCGCGAAGCTCATCTGCGACAACTTCACGAAACCGGTGAATGAAAAAGACGTCATCCTCGCATGTCTTTTTCACGACATGGGCAACATCGTGAAATTCGACCTCGGATATATTCCCGAATTTCTTGAGCCGGAAGGTCTCGCGTACTGGCAGAATGTTCAACGCGAATATAAACGAAAGTACGGCGGAGCCGACCAGCACGCCGCGAACGAATCAATCGCCCGCGAACTGGGGCTTTCGGAAGAAGTCATCTCATACATAGCCGCGGTCAGCTTTTCCAAGGTCGGCGAGGTCGTGAAGTCGGCGTCTTTCGAGAAAAAAATCTGCGAGTACTCCGATTCGAGGGTCGGACCCCACGGCATCCTTTCTCTCGACGAGCGTTTGCGCGACGGGAGGCAACGATACCTGAAGCGTATTGATGCGGTCCAGCAGGACGGAGTTGCGGCACCGGCCGACACATTCGAGGCGCTTATGAAATTGGAGCATGAGCTCGAGAAGCAGCTATTTGCCGTTTCGGACATCACTCCCGAAGGTATTACCGATGCGGAGGTCGCTCCGCTCATCGAGGAATTGAGAACGTACCCGATAGCGTGATAGTATCGCCTGGAAGCCCTCCTGCGCTAAAGCTACGGATGGGCAAGGCCGGAGTAGTTTAGTGGTAAAACGGCTCCATGGTAAGGAGCAGACCGCGAGTTCGATCCTCGCCTCCGGCTCAAGGATCAAAGGTAAATCACTCTCGCCGGATTCGGAACGCGCCGCGCAGAGCGCGGCGTAGGGGGAAATGGGGTTTCCGCGCGCTTCGCGCGCGTGGATTGAGAGGTTCAATCCGAAAACTTTTTGGAGGGAGGATTTTTTGGAGGGGAGGTCTTTGGATTTTGCTATTTCACCAAGACGCGAAGCGTCTTGTATCCAGTTGCGGACAGGTTCAACCCAGACGGCAGGGGCTCGTTCAAGGCGGACGATTTGTTCTTCAATCGTCCGGCGCTCGCCGACAAGAGTGCGGCGGCGGGACAAGTAATCTTCGCGCTCGATATCTTCGGCAACGTATACGTCCGTAAGACGCGAGATAGCGCGCGAAATGTTTTCGCACTTGCCCCGCAGACCTTGAACGGCTTCCGCCGCCGTTT
>Ga0076007_125_pt1 | contig 5912 bp, 6 predicted proteins | sample RifGroA2_FD_68070 | JGI IMG/M metagenome (GOLD analysis project Ga0076007, IMG submission 68070) | Parcubacteria (Kaiserbacteria) bacterium GW2011_GWA2_58_9 | reverse complement strand
TCCTCGACGCGCAGATCGCCCGGCAGATAAGCGACATCCTCTCCGACAACGTCGCGCGCACGCCGGAGTTCGGCGCGAACTCGCCGCTCTACTTCCCCGGAACGCCGGTCGCCGACAAGACGGGAACCACGAACGACTACCGCGACGTGTGGATCGTCGGCTACACGCCGGGCATCGCGCTCGGCGCGTGGGCCGGGAACAACGACAACTCGCCGATGGAAAAGCGCATCGCGGCCTTCATCATCTCGCCGATGTGGCACGAGATCATGGAGTACGCGCTCGAGAAATACCCGTCGGAGTCGTTCACGCCCCCCGCGCCGGAGAACCCGGACGCGCTCCCGCCGGTCTTGCGTGGCGAGTGGAACACCGACCCCTCGCGGGGAGTCCACGAGATACTCTACTGGCTCGACAAGGACAACCCGCGCTCCGGCAGACCGGGAAATCCGGCGGATCCGCAATTCGCGCTGTGGGAGTATCCCGTCTCGCTGTGGGCCGAGAGCGCGCCGAGCGCCTCCGGCGGCTTCGCCATCGCCTCGCCCGGAAACGGCGCGGTGGTCCGCCTCTCCGAGCCCCTCGTCCTCTCCGCCGTTCATCCGCGCCCGGAGACGGTCGCGCGCGTGGCGTACTATCTGAACGGCGGGTACATCGGCGCCGCCGCAGAGCCCCCCTATGCGATAACGATCGAGCCCGAGGGGACGGGCGCGTTCCGGCTCACCGCAGTCGCGGAAACGACGGGCGGGAACGAGGAGAGCGCGATCTCGTTCACGATCCAATGAACTAGTGCGTAGTAAGTAGTCTGTAGGAAACACGAGAGCACTGCACTACTAACTGTTTTCTACTGACTACTATCTATTCAACGGCATCACGAGGTAGGTAAACGATGGATCGGAGACGCCGCGGATGACGAGGGGTTTACCCGCGCCGGAGAAGCCGAGCGTGATAGAATCGGACTCGATCACTGGCAGGCAGTCGGCCATGTAGCCGATGTGAAAATTGATGTCGAGGTCTTCGCCGGAGAGCGCTGAATCGATGGAATCGGACATTTCGCCGACGTCGGCCGAGCGCGCCGTCGCGGTGAATATCTTGCGCTTCGGATAGACATGGAGCCCGACGTGCTGGTCGTTGCCGGAAAAAATCCGCGCCTTCTTGAGCATCTCCGCGAGGTCGCTTTTCAGTATCGTCGCCTCCGTCGAGAACGTTTTCGGTATTATCTCCTTGTAGTTGGGGAATGTCCCCTCGACGACGCGCGAGACGAAGCGCGCGCCGTCTCCCCGCACGGAAAGCTGTGACTCGTCCGCCGAAAGCTCCACCTCTTCGGTTTCGAGACGCTCAAGTACGTGCGCGAGTTCGAGAGAGTGTTTGAGGGGGATGAGCACTTCCGGCCCATCCCTGCCACCCTCCCGCACGACCTTCTCGGCGAGCCTGAAGGAATCCGTCGCAACGCACGAGAGCCCGCTCTTGAGAGACACGTAGATGCTTCCCAGCTCCGGCCGTATCATGGAAGGCGAGGCCGCGTAGGAAACCGCCTGTATGCCGCGCATGAGGCGTTCGCGCGGGACGGCAACGCCCTTTTGCTCCGAGCTCCCCGACAGTGCGGGAAACTCCTCGTGAGGAATCGCCTTGATGAGGGTTCTCGTGCCGCGCGATTCGACGACCAGATTGCCGTCTTCCGTCTTGAGCTGAACCTTGTCCCCGCCGATGGAGCGGCGCGTCTGAGAAAGAACCCCCGCCGGAACAGCTGTGGTTCCCTTTTCCTCAACCTCCGCCGCGACCCTCACGTCTATCCCCGCCTCCAAGTTCGTCGCCCGCACCGACACATCCTTTCCGGCTTCGACGAGAATGCATGAAAGGATCGGGAGCGTCTCTTTTTTCCCCGTAATGCGCTCCGCCATGAGAGTGGCGTTCAATATTTTCTCCTTGGTTGTCGAGAACAACATACTTGTTTATCTATATAAATACTTATTACTACTATTAGGGGTGTGGAAAGCGGGGAGAAGCGCATTCCGTAAGGAATTGAGTGGATGTTTCTCGGGAACGCGGGTGGGGAAAAGCGCCGCAACCAACAGGGACAACCGGCGGAATAAAAGCACCGGAAGAACTGCGCGGGGAAAACCCGTCGGTTGTCCCTCTCTCGTGCACGCGCTGTGCATGGTGTTGTTCATGCATGGATAAGCGTGCGGATGTGGTCGAGCTCCTGTTCGAGCAGGATGTTCGACTTGACCTCCTCCTTTATCTTCTCGCACGAGTGGATGACGGTCGTGTGGTCGCGCCCTCCGAGCTTCTCCCCGATCGAGGGGTACGACACGTTGAACTCCTCCCGGAGCATGTACATGATGATCTGCCGCGGCTTCACCACCTCCTTCTTGCGCGTTTTCTCGTAGATGCTCTTCTCGGCGATCTCGTAGTAGCCGGCGATGCGGCGTACGACCTCGTCCACCGACACGCCGCGGTTGGGCTTCACGTTGTGCTTGATGAGCGCGCGCACGTCGGTCTGCGTTACCCCCTTTCCCTTGAGCTGTGAGCGGCACACGATCATGTTCAGTATGCCCTCGAGCTCGCGGATGTTGCCGCGCACGCTCTCGGCGATGTAGAGGATGATGTCGTCGGGAATGGAGAATCCATGGCTCTCCAGCTTCGCCCTGATAATCGCGACCCGCGACTCGACGTCGGGCTCGGGTATCTCCGCGATCATGCCGGCGGAAAAGCGGCCCTTCAGGCGATCCTCGAATCCGGGAAGCATCGCCGGGTGCTTGTCGGAGGAGAAGACGATCTGTTTGTTGTTGTCGTGGAGCGCGTTGAAGAGGTGAAAGAGCTCCTCCTGCGTCTTCTCGGTGTTCGCGATGAACTGCACGTCGTCCATGATGAGGACGTCGTTCGCGCGGTACTGGTCCTTGAAGCCGTTGGCGCGGCCGGCGCGCACGGCGTTGATGTAGTCGACCGCGAAGCGCTCGGAGGTGACGTACAGGACCTTCTTGTTCGCGTGCGCTTTCTTGAAATAGTTGCCGATCGCCTGGATGAGGTGCGTCTTGCCGCGGCCGGTCGAGCCGTACACGAAAAGCGGGTTGTACGCGAGGCCCGGCCGCTCGAGAACGGCCTTCGCGGCGGCGTGCGCGAGCTGGTTGAAGGGTCCGACGACGAACGTTTCGAACGTATACCGGGGGTTCAGGTTGTCGCGCTTGTCTATGTAGAGGGTCTCGAGATCGAGAGAGGCGTTCTCGGAGGGCTGGGGGCGGCCCGGCTTGCGCGGCTCGGATACGGCGCGGTGCACAACGTACTCCACGGTGCGGATGCCCGCGTCGAGACTGCGGAGCGCCTTCAGGACGAGCTTGTGGTGCTTTTCGAGGAGCCACTCCTTGACGATCTTTGAGGGGACGGCGACCTGCACGGTCCCGCCGTCGCGTCCCGCGATGTCGGTGTTCCGAAACCACGTGCGGAAGCTCGCCTCCGACGTGCCGAGCGCGATCTGCACGAGCGCGTTCTGCCAGAGTTCCCGGTTGGTCATGTTAGATTTTGTTGGCGAGCGAAGTGAGCTTAGAAAATCTTACACCCCCCACCACTTTGATATCCACATCTTTTCTTTCTTTTCCCAGATATTGCTGAGACGGCCTCAACAGAACGTCAAATATGCTTATTTGTTGGGGGATATCAAAGTGGTGGGGGGTCGTGGAAAACATATTCGCTTCGTTCATTGTTTTGCCTCGACATTATACGCGCATCAATCCGGATGCAAAGCTTGCGAAAATGAGCGGCGGGTGTTCACATCGTGGGGATAGTCTGGGGACAGCGAATGGCGAACAGAAAACAGCGAACAGACGAGGCCTTTAGGGAATTTTTTCTGTTGACTGTTCTCCGTTCACTGTTTACTATGCTTCGCATGAAGCGGACATACCAGCCCAAAAAGCGCAAGCGTGCGCGGACGCACGGATTTCTCGCGCGGAAGCGGAGCGCGGGAGGACGCAGAGCGCTTATCCGCCGCCGCCGCAAGGGCCGCGCGCGCCTTTCGGCCTGAACCAATGTCGAAAAAGTTCCGGTTGACGCGTGCCGATATGTCAGCCGCGAACGCATCGCGGCGCTTTCACGGCGCGTTTTTCTCTCTCGCGGTCTCCCCCCTCTCGCGAGAGAGGCGCTCTTCATTCGCCTGTGTCGTGTCGCGGAGCGTTGCGTTGCGGGCGGTGAGGAGAAACCTCGTCAAACGGCGCTGTCGCGAGGCGGTACGCGCGCGCATGCGAACGTTCTCGGAGAAAAGCCCGCTCGCTCTCGTCTTTCGTGCGAAAAAAAGCGCGGCGAGCGCGACGTTCGCGGCGATACGGGAGGACATTGGTGCGCTATTCGATAAGGTCCGGGATGTGGGATAATACGCCACAATGATTTCTTCGCTGTTCCATGCGCTCATCTACGATCCGCTCTACAACGGGCTCGTCTTTTTGGTCGGCGTATTGCCGGCGCACGACGTGGGGCTTGCCGTCATCCTCCTGACGATCGCGGTTCGCGTGGTTCTTTTTCCGCTCTCGCGCCGGGCCGTCGAGACCCAGATGGCGATGAAGCGGATCGCCCCCGACGTCGAGGAGATAAAGAAAAAGTACAAAGACAATCGCGAGGAACAGGGCAAAGCCATATTCGCCCTCTACCGCGAGCGCGGCGTGCATCCATTTGCCGGCATCGGGCTCCTCCTCGCGCAACTTCCGATCCTCTTCGCGCTCTACTGGATATTCGCGCTCGGCGGACTGCCGGAGGTCCGTCCGGAAATACTCTACCCGTTCGTCTCCCCGCCCGCGGGCGCCAACATGTTCTTTCTCGGCTTTCTCGACATGTCGGGTCACAGCATCGTCCTCGGCGCGCTCGCCGCCGCGAGCCAGTTCGCCTATACGCGCCTTTCGATGGGGCCGCGCGAGAAAAAGCCCGCGGCCCCCGCCTCTTTCTCTGGAGACCTTGCCCGCAGTTTCGACCTGCAGGCGCGCTACGTGCTTCCGGCGACGTTCGTATTCCTCTCGTTCATCATCCCCAATGCCGCGATGCTCTACCTCGTGACGAGCAATCTCTTCATGGTCGGACAGGAATTATTTTCAGGCCGAAGATTTTAGAAAGCTGTCAGGTGTCAGCTTTCGGCTTTCAGTCGGCATGTCTACCTTTTTGTGTTTCTGAAAGCTGACAGCTGGAAGCTGAAAGCTTCGTGATGTATAGTGCCCCGATGAACCCCGTTAGAAGCATCTCAACGGCTGTTTTTATACAACGCATCCGCGCTTGCGGCCCACTGTCTTATGGCTTCTAACGTGATGAACGATGACGTCAGCTCCTCCGTCGAAACAACCGTGAAGGAGCTTTTGGACGCCGCGGGCCTTGCGTACACGGGGATCGCGCGTAACGACGCCGCAGGCCAGATGATATTTTCGATCGAGGCCGACGACGCGCGCTCTCTCATCGGCATGCACGGCGACACGATCCACGCGATAGACCACCTCGTGAAGAAGATAGTCGAGGCGAGGGCCGCCGGCGCCTCCGGTCGGCCCGCGGGAGAGGCCGAGGGAAACGAAAAGGGGCCCCACTTCCTTATCGACGTCAACGATTACCGCGCGAAGCAGATCAAAGACCTGCAGAGCAAGGCCCTGATGATGGCGGAGCGCGCCCGAAGCTTCCAGTACGACGTCGAGCTCTCCCCCATGAGCGCCTACGAGCGTCTCATCGTCCACACGACGCTCCAAGACCAACCCAACGTGAAAACAGAATCGCAAGGAGAGGGACGGGGCCGGAGAGTGGTGATCCGATATACAAGCGAGTCCTGACGCTAGTCACCGGAAGCACGCGCATCGTCTACTGTCCTTGCTGGGAACCGGTTGTCTGGCCCGACGCCGGGTTGTCTTTGATAACGCGCGCCGCGTCGAGGTTCAAAATGTCGGGGTTGATCTGTTTGAGGA
>Ga0076007_124_pt1 | contig 6007 bp, 7 predicted proteins | sample RifGroA2_FD_68070 | JGI IMG/M metagenome (GOLD analysis project Ga0076007, IMG submission 68070) | Parcubacteria (Kaiserbacteria) bacterium GW2011_GWA2_58_9 | reverse complement strand
CCGCAAGGCAACGCGCTCGCGTGCATCTCGATCTGCAGTGCCGACTATCGGTCGAAACCGATACAGCCGATAGAGAAGATTCCTGCGCCAGACGAAGTACGGGAGTATTTGAGAGGGGGGAACGATCCAGTCATGCGATTCCACGAGAAACCGAAGGGAGGAATGAGTGCGGGAGCGAAACTTGTCGACGTCATTCCCGACGGAAGACCCGAGGACAAGAGCGCTCTCGGTTACAACATGCTCCTGAAATATCCTGCCCCAGAGGCCGACGTCGCCATATCTCACGATGCCCCTGTCTCGCACCAACTAATCGAGGTGGTATTGACCATTGCGAAGGATCTCGGAATTAAGAACGTATACGCGTACTCCCGCCCCGGTCGTCTGGCGTAGTTCCTATCCAAATGATGTGTATGAATATTTGTTCAGCTGTACAAATTATCAAACAGGTCTTATGCGGTTTGTTGAAATCGGGCGACGTTTTGATAGGGTAGTCCAATGCCAAAGGAATCTGTCAAAGCGCTCACGATTGACGTGAAGGAGGATGGCTGGGAAGGCAGTCGCGGTTTCGTCATGAGGAGCGTACCGATGCCAAAGCTTGATGAGAAGAACAATCCTGATGATGCGCTCGCGGTTATTATTAAGATGCGCCATGCGGGCGTGTGCGGCTCCGACAGAGGACTTTGGTACCGTTCCGCGTTCAAGGACATGGTGCACGATTCATTGGAACGCGAGAAAAAGACGGCGCGCGTCGTCGGTCACGAATTCGTCGGCGAGATCGTCGAGGTCGGCTCGATGGTGGAGCGACTCTATCACGATCAGGATGAAAAGAATCCGGCGAAGATAGAAATCGGCTCGCTCGTATCCGGCGATTCGCACGTGACCTGCGGCCGTTGTTATCAGTGCCGTATCGGCGAAGAGCACGTGTGCCTCAACGAAGCTATCTTGGGCATTTCGATAGACGGAATTTTTGCAGAATACGTGAAAATACCGGCAAAAAACCTCTGGGCGGTCGACAAACGTCGCGTACGGCCCGAGATAGCCGCTATCTACGATCCGTTCGGCAATGCCGTGCATGCGTGCACCGTCATCGACCTCCGCGGTCAGCGCGTCGCTGTGTTCGGTGTCGGACCCATTGGCATGTTCAGCATCCTTCTTGCGAAGAATTTTGGAGCGGCCAAGATAATCGCCGTCGACGTGAATCCGGAGAACTTGAGAACGGCAAAAGAGCTCGGCGCTCACGAGACGATACTCATCAAAAAAGCGAAGAAGACCAACGAGTGGGAACACGACCCTGATGTCGTCGCGCGCGTTATGGAGCTGACATACAGCAAGGGCGTCGACGTCTCGATGGAAATGGCGGGACCCGCTTCTTCCCTCAACAACTGCATTCGGAGCGCGCGCCGCGGCGGGCAGATCGTAGTGTTCGGCATCAAGGACGGCGACGTGACGATGCCCGATTTTTCACGCATGATCGTCGTGCGGGGGCTCACGCTCTACGGAATCATAGGCCGCGAGATATTCCGCACGTGGCAGATAGCCCAGCGGATGCTTTCCGACAAAAGCAACGGCATCCAGGACGCTATTTGGAAGACTATCCTGAAAGAAGGGAAGGGCACGGTGCTCGATTTTCACAAGTTCACGCCCGAGAGCTTCGAGAAAGCTCTCAGCGAGCATCCGAAGATAACCTTCAAGATAAGCGGCTAGTATGTATAAGAGCCTCAAACCGATACTCGAAGCTGAGCTCGCGGGCGCGAAAGAGAATGGTACGTATAAGGAGGAGCGCGTGCTGGAATCGCCGCAGGGGAGGGAGATAACAGTTGAGGGGAAAAAGGTGCTGAACTTTTGCGCCAATAACTATCTGGGATTCTCGGGGACGGACCTGATGGAGAAAGCGTCGGAGGAGGCGGTTAGAAGATGGGGCTACGGCCTCGCCTCAGTGCGCTTCATTTGCGGCACGCAAACGATACACAAAGATTTGGAACGCGCTGTCGCTGGACTCGTCGGCACGGAAGACGCAGTACTTTACACTTCGTGCTTCATGGCCAATGTGGGCCTCTTCCAGACATTTTTCGGCCCGGACGACGCTATCATCAGCGACGAGCTGAATCACGCCTCCATAATCGACGCCATCCGGCTCACAAAATCCGAGCGCCTTGTCTTTAAGCACATGGACATGGCGGACTTGGAGGAAAAACTAAAGGCGACACGGGAGAAACGTCTGCGCGTTATCGCAACAGACGGCGTGTTCAGCATGGACGGCGACATCGCGCCCCTTAAGGAGATATGCGACTTGGCCGACAAATACGGGGCGTTAGTCATGGTGGACGATGCGCACTCCATTGGCGTGATGGGAAAGAGTGGCGGCGGCACACCCGAACATTGCGGCGTGCAAGACCGAGTAGATTTTGTGACAGGAACTTTCGGCAAAGCGCTCGGCGGCGCAGGAGGAGCATTTATCGCGACTCACAATGAGGTAGCGGACTATCTGCGCAATCGTTCGCGCGCATATCTTTTCTCTAACTCCCTCGATACTGCGGTAACGGGCGCATCGCTCTGGCTCATCGACTATCTGAAGACACACCCAGAGTATCGCGAGCGGCTCTGGGAGAATACGAAACTTTTCCGAGAGTTAATGAAGCAGAGCGGCTTCACCGTTTCCGAGGCACAGCATCCGATCACTCCCATCATGCTCGGGGATGAAAAGAAGGCGGTGGAGATGGCCAAAGCACTTTTCGACGAAGGCATCTACGTCATCGGCTTCGCGTTCCCGGTGGTACCGAAAGGCAAAGCTCGCATCCGCGTGCAAGTATCAGCGGCTCACACAAGAGAAGACATCGCAACAGCAGTCGAAAAATTCACCTCTGTCGGCAAGAAATTCGGCGTTCTCTAGACTTGGACAAGGTGATGGTGATGCAGGGCTTCTTGAGTGCGAGACCGTTCAGGACCGGCACTCCCGGCAACTATGACGGCGATACAGCCGTTGGCGTCAGAGTCTTGCAGAAGCGCCTGGGTGTGCCGGAAATGGGCAGTTTCGATGAGCGCACGTAGCTACCTTCAGCAGAGGTACAATATCAATACATATGATGCAGAACTGTACATCGTTGCAAGGATTACTTGACCTTGAAGTGGCGCCTGAGACTGGCTTGCCTATCGAGTGCAATGGCGGTGGCATACGAAACATGATCATAAATACCATAGAAGCGGGCTATTTGTTCGATCGTGCCTTGGCACGGATGTGGATAGATCCAAACTGAACGTTGGTACATCACGAGACCAAGGTTTCGCAGAATACCGTCGAAAGAAAGGCGGGACTGGTTTTTGCGGACGGGAATATCGAAGAGTACAAGGTACCAACATTGATCCCAGTCCTTCTGTTTCGGGATTTTGAGGTTCCACAGTTCTGACTCACTGAGTATCCTTTCCGCCCGCTGCGTTAATGCGTATGATCGGCCATCAGACCGTATGTAGCCGCGCTTTTTAATCTCACTCCACTTTCTGCGAGCATAGCGGCGGTTCTTGGCAGAATCAGACATAGTAAGCTCTTTGAGGATGCGCCCTAATGCCCATGGAGGAGGAACAGCGCCTATGCCGATCATAAGCGCTCCCACAGCCACCATCTTGAGAATCTTTATCGTTCGTTCCCGTCTTTGGAACTTCTTACCCGCTTTCATGGTGCTTGGTGCAATACTGATACATATGTATTGGTATTGTACCTCAACAGTCGAGACAATCCAATGCTAAAAATCACACTCGTGAGCAAAAAGCTTGGCGTAGTGTGGATGTATCTCCATTTGCGGAACTACCTGAGCCATCACAACAAGCCACCGCCGTAGCGATGGCTTCCTCTAGTACGGTCGCTCGTTCTCCATCTCGTCCGAGTACTTGCCTTGCGCGGCGAGCGAGTTCATCTTGGAGCGGAAGAGTAGGATGTCCTGTGCCGCATTGACGTTGGCTGAAGGATTTTCCGCCCATTTCTTGAGCACGGGATTTTGGATGGCGCGGGAGTAGGAGAAAGAAAGCGGCCACGGCTGTTTCCCAAGCTTATTCATCGCGTTCAAGTGAGCAGTGGCTTGTTCGTCGCCCTGGCCTCCGGAGAGGAAGACAACGCCGGCGAGATTTTTCGGCACCGCCTCTTTCAGGGCTTGTATCGTTGCTTCCGCGACCTCTTGCACGGACGATTGCTTCGCCGCCTTTTTACCGGAAATGACCATGCTCGCCTTCAGTATCGTTCCCTCCAATGCGACTCCTTGATCTTCCAATTCTTCAAACACCTTCTTGAGCGTTCGCACGCTCGCGTCGTGGCATTGCTCGAGCGAATGATCGCCGTCAATTATCACTTCTGGCTCGACCATCGGAACGATGTCTGCCTCCTGGCAAAGAGCCGTGTAGCGGGCGAGCGCGTGCGCATTGGCGTGAATGCACGCGTCGCTGGGGATATTTTCGCCGATGGTGATGACTGCGCGCCACTTGGCGAATCTCGCGCCGAACGTTTTGTACTCTGCGAGCCGCTCGCGGAGACCGTCGAGTCCCTTGGTGACTTTCTCTCCGGGATGGAGCGCAAGCTCATCGAGCCCGCCATCGACTTTGATGCCGGAAAGAATTCCCTTCTTGGAGAGAATCTCGGGAACAGGCGTGCCGTCACTTCCCTTTTGTCGAATCGTCTCATCGTAGAGAATCACACCGCTGACGTATTGCTCGAGACCGGGAGTCTCGAAGAGCGCCGTGCGATAGAGCCGCCTGTTCTCCTCGGTGCATTCGACGCCGACGGCATCGAAACGCTTCTTGCACGTGCCGGCGCTCTCGTCGGCGGCGATGAGCCCACGGCCGGGAGCAACCATCTGCTTAGCTGTTTGCTTCAAGGTATCGATATTCATATCACCAACTACTGACTATGAACTAATAATTATCGGGTGAGATGCCGGGTATTAATATACCGTATCGTTTGCGGATTCGAAGACATCACGACGGAGTGGGTGTTGGTATATTCTGCCCCGACCGTAACGCCCTTCACAAGGGGGCCGGAGAGGACGCCGGTCGCCGTGAAGCTCACGTCTGTGCCGCGCGCAAGGTCTTCGGCCCGGAACACCGGCGAGAAGTCCGTTACCCCGGCGTCGTTGAGGCGCTTGACGTGCTTCTCGTCCGCGGGCTTCCAGCGGCACAGTATCTCGCCTCCGAGGCAGCGCATCGCGGCGGCGGTGAGCACCGCTTCGGCGCTCCCGCCGACGCCCATGAGAATGTCCACGGGAGAACTGCCCTTGCACGCGGCGATGGCCATCGCGACGTCGCCGTCGGTAAAAAGCTGGACGCGGGCGCCCGCGGCGCGCACAGCCGCCACGAGCTCTTCGTGCCGCGGTCGTTCGAGGATGGCGACGGTTATCTCGGAGACCTCTCTGCCGAGCGCCCGCGCGACCTTCGCGATGTTCTCCTTCGGCGAGACGTCCATGTCTATCACTCCCTTCGCTTTCGGTCCGACCGCGAGCTTTTCCATGTACGAATCGGCGGCGCGGTAGAGAGAGCCTTCCGGCCCCGTCGCGATGACGGAAAGGGCATTTGTGCGGCCGTAGGCGACGGAACTCGTGCACTCCAGCGGATCGACGGCTATCTCGCACAGCGGGCCCCTTCCCGTACCGAGCTTCTCGCCGATATAGAGCTCGGCGGCTTCGTCTTTCGCGCCCTCGCCAATGACGACCTCCCCATTGAAATCGATCTTATTGAAATACTCGCGCATCGCGTCGACAGCCGCCTGGTCGGCCGCCTTGCCGTCGCCCTTGCCTATCCACTTGGCGGCCGCGATCGCGCCCACTTCCGTCACCCGCACGAACTCGAGTGCGAGATTTGAGAACATGGAACCGTTCGTTCCGTTCATATCTTACGAACAGTATACACGGCATGGATATCCCTTCATAGCTCAGTATTTTCTAGTGGCAAAACGGAACCGAAATGAGTTTAGCATTTTCGCCGGAATTGGTCGAATAATTTCTTCTTTTCTTTCTGCATCTCCTGCGCG
>Ga0076007_142_pt1 | contig 6410 bp, 7 predicted proteins | sample RifGroA2_FD_68070 | JGI IMG/M metagenome (GOLD analysis project Ga0076007, IMG submission 68070) | Parcubacteria (Kaiserbacteria) bacterium GW2011_GWA2_58_9 | reverse complement strand
TCACCTCCTTCCGGATTTCAGATTGTAGATTCTCCGCAATGTACATATCCAAACGGCGCGAGAGTGTGTATAGTACCTACACGCGGGGCGGGTGGTGAAATAGAATACACGCAAGGTTTAGGACCTTGTGCCGCAAGGCGTGAGGGTGCAAGTCCCTCCCCGCCCACTTATGGACTTCAGGTACTTCTCAAAGAATGGGGAAATCTTGCCCATCGAGGAGGCGGCGGTGCCGCTTTCGAATATCGAATACCAGTACGGGTTCGGCGTGTACGAGAACATCCGCGTGAACGATGGGATACCATTCTTCCTCAACGACCACATCGAGCGCCTGCAGGAATCCGCGCGCATAATCAATCTTGAACATCCGTTCAGCGATACCGCCGTACACGGCGGTATCGCGGCACTAATCGAAAAGACTGGCAAGAAAACCTACAACCTTAAGATTCTGCTGATAGGCGGCCGGGAACCTTCTCTTTTCATCCTACCCCTCAATCCCCTTTTCCCCGACAAGAAACTCTACCGGGACGGCGCGGACCTCATCACGCACGAGTGCGAGCGGCCCTTTCCCCATGCCAAAACTCTGAACATGCTCCAGAGCTATCTCGCGTATAAAAAAGCGCGAGAGGCCGGCGCATACGACGCGCTGTTAGTGAACAAAAAAGGCTGTATCACCGAGGGCACGCGCACCAACTTCTTCTGCATGCGCGGGCGCACGCTCATCTCTCCGCCCGAGAGCGAGATACTCCTCGGGGTTACGCGAAAAGCGGTCTTGAATGTCGCGCGCGAAAACGGATTCGCGCTCGAAGAGCGCGATATCCGCATAGCCGACGCGAGAGCCTGCGACGGAGCGTTCGTCACGAGCACGTCGTCGAAGATCGTTCCCGTCCGCTCCATTGACTCGCATCCTCTCGGCGCAATACCCGCCGCTCTCCGCGAGCTCATGGAAGCGTTCGACGCGTTCTTCTCGGGGAGCGCGGGGACGCTCACTTGAAATTGTACGGAATATTGATGTCCTGCCAGCGGCTCATATCGGGGGTCGAGGAGAACGCTCCGAGGTCGAACGTGTTGTCCAGAAGCGTGATGATGCCGTAGACGGAGGCCATCACGAACATGCCGATGATGCCCCAGAGCATGTGCTGTTTCCCCTCCTCGTGCTCGCCGCCCTGGTTGAGGGCGACGATGAATTGCACGAGTCCCCACACGAAGAGAAAAAAGCCCGCCGTGAATATCACGAGTATGGCGGGGTCTATGATGTAGGTGACGAAATTCGTGAGTAGTTGTTCACCGCCCATGATGGATCATGCGAAACGCGCGGAGAGAGCGAGCCGGGAGCGCATCAGTATCGGATTCCTCCCTGCTGGTAGACGCCGGGATTCACCACGATGCCCTTCGGAATGACGGGATCGGTGGAGGTTACCTTGAGAGTGCTCTGGAGGAGGCGGATGATGCCCCAGATGGAGACCATGACGAAGATCGCGATAACGCCCCAGAACATGATTCTCAAGCTCTCATGCGCACTCTCCTGCTCCATGGTGAAGAGGTATTTGATGAGGCCCCAGAAAAAGACGACGATGGCGAGCGTGATGAAAAGCCCTATGACGCCGTTGAGGAATGTCGAGAGGAAAACGAGCGTGTCCGTCAGGGTCGCCGCCGCGGCTACCGCTGGGATCGCGAGAGCGCCGAACCCGAGAGAACCGAGTGCACCAACGAAACCGACGAATGGTATGCGCATAGGATAGCGATTATGGTAAGTACCTGAATGGTATACGTGCCCCGCAAAAACACAATCGGGCGGGGGCGATACTGTGGATATCTCCGGCCCTCGCTCAATGGGGGCCGGGAGGAGAGCCGGGCTTGGCTTCCTTTTTCTTCTTCGCGCTCGAGCGCGCGGCGGCCCGCAGAATGAAGAAAAGGACCGCGACGATGATGACGACGGCGAATATCGGGAGCGCGATCCCCGGATACCGCTGGAAGAATTGCACGAGCCCCAAAATGACGATAAGGACAAAGAGCATGGCGATCGCCCACTCCATGACCTCGATGGCAGTGTCTCGGTGCGTCGGCCACGTCCCGAGCCGGACGAAGTACACGAAAACGCCCGAAGCGAACACGAGCAGGGTTGCGGCGAGAAAAAGCCCGACGAAGAGGTGGAAGAGTCCCAGGAACTGGACAAGGGTCAGGGCGGACGCGCTCCCGGGAAAGAGCGCGACCGCTATCGTTGCGTACGCGCCGAGCATGCGAAACGGTGTGTGCATACGCCTCATTGGCAGTTTCCGAACTCGTCGCAGAACGTTACGATCTGATCCCCCGCGGGAGAGAAGGGGCTTTCGCTGAAGAGCGTATTTTGCAGAAGCTGGATGATGCCCCAGATGGAGAGCATGACGAACAGGATGATTAGTCCCCAGAAGAAAAACGCCTTCTGTTTTTCCGCGCCCTTTTCGTCCCCGAAATGCGGGATGTTGACCGCCATGCCCCAAAAGTACGCGACGAGCCCGAATATGATAAGCGTGAAGGTCGCCACATCGAGTATCTCCACGACGTCGAACGCGAGCTCCTGGAAGGTGTTCGGCGCGGCGGCGGCGGAAAGGGGCAGGAGAAGGACGCCGCAGAACAACGCGCGGACGAAGGCCATGTTCATTTTCCGGTGAGCTGGTTCACCGTGCCGGCGATCAGGGTCGCGATGATCCACGCGCCGAGGATCAGGAGCGCGCCGATGACGACGTAGAAAAAGTTCTTCTTCGCGGTTTCGAGCTTCTGCTGATTGCCCTGCGCGGTGATGAAGTAAAACCCGGAGATCACGAGGAAAAGCGTGATGATGGGAAGCGCGATCATCGCGAGCGCCTTCAGCGCGCCCGCGATAAACGCGGGAATGGAGCTGAAATTGCTGTTGAGGGGGTTGATGGCCTCCGCATAACGGGCGGCGCCGCTCGTTACGCTCTCAATCATAGCGCGGAATATGCCGTTCGTCTTTTCGGGATCCGGATCGATCCACGAGCGGGCGATGATGGCTTCGCGCTTGAAGAGCTCATTCTCGTCGGAGGCCCGCTCGGCAAGCACGTCGCGGCGCGCGCTCGGGATGCCGAGCGCGATGGAAAGCGCCCGCGCGATGCCGGTATCGGCCATGAGCGTGGCCACCGTCATCGCCCCTTCCCGATTGCGGCTCGCGCGCGAGATCGCGAGCGCATACGTGCGCGCCGCGCTCATCGCCGTCCCCGCCCTCGTCTGCGGCATCGGAGCCGGAGCGAAATTGAGATTCGGATTCGTGCGCGCGATCTGCCTCGCTTCGCTCGCGTAGCCGAAGTAGAGCGCGAGGTCGCCAGCGGCGAAAGCGGCGCGCGATCCCGGTAGCGAGCGGTTCCATGAGTAGTGGATTTTCGAGGGGTCGGCGAATTCCGCGTAAAAGCGGAGTGCGCTCTCCGCCGCCTGGCTCGTCGAGCCCGCGGCTCGGGCCGAGAGCGAAGGCACGAGGCGATCCGTGTTGTCTCTCCGCGTTATCGCGCCTCCCGCCTGAAGGATGAGCAGGCCCACGATGTCTTTGGCGTTATCGACGTTCTGATACTCGCCGAACGCGACCGCCGCTTTCAGTATGCTCCCGGAGTCGTCGCGCTTCACCGCCTTTTGCGCGAGATCGGCAAACTCGTCCCAATACCGCGGCGGCTGGGAAAATCCCGCGCTCCCCAGAAGATCGCGGTTCCAATACATGACCATGGGGTCGACGAGAATGGGAACGCCCAGCACCCCGCTTTGGGCGAGGTACGGGCGCGCCGCTTCCACGAACACGTTCTCGAACTGCGACCGCGAGAGAAAGTCGTACGGTACCGGGACGACCTTCCCGGCGTTCCGCACGGCGTAGTCCTGGCGCAGGATGAAGATGTCGGGTCCAGTCCCGCTCGCGAGCGCTTCGGTCAGTTCGGCCTCGTACGTCGCCGGATCTTTCTGCACGTAGGAAACTTGCGAAAGCCTGCTTTCGTTCTCCGTCGCCTGGCGCAAGACGACCGCGAAGGCGGTCTGGTCCTGCGTGCCCCAGATCACCACCGGGCCGATGCTGTTCCCCGCCCCGATGCCGATGACGAGCGCGAAAATGAGAACGCCCGAGATCGCGGCCGCCGCGAATACCGCGAGGAGGATGACCTGGAATACGGAAAGGTTCTTCATAGTGGCATTGGTTTCAGTATGAGGCCGTAATGGCGGGCCCCCGCCGGAAATTCACGCGCGAGTCCGAGTCCCGCTCTTTCTCCAAAAGAGAGAACTTGTGCTTCGGGAACAATATCTTCTTTCTGCGGCCCAAGCCTGTCGCCGACTTTTTCAGAAAGGGCGGGATCGCTCCAGTCGATCACAACGACATTGCCGCTCGGCTTGACGATGCGGCGCGCTTCTCGCAAAATCGGCAGTTTGTCGGGCACCTGGAAGAGCAGGTTCGACACCAGCACGAGGTCGATGGAGCCGTCGGCGAGCTTCGATGCGCGGGGCGTTTCAAGATCGGCCCAGATGACCTCGACGTTCGCGTATCCCCTTCGCGCCGCCTCGTTCGCGATGCGCCGCAAAAGGTCTCTCTGCACGTCTATCGCGTACACCCGCCCGCTTCCCTCGAGCCGCTCGGCTATCGCGAGCGTGTACGCCCCGCTTCCGGCGCCGAAATCCGCGACGCGCATGCCGTTTTGTAATCCGAGCGCGCCGATATTTCTCCGCGGATGCGCGAAACCTGCCGCGTGCGTCGGCGAATGCTGTTGTGCAGTGTGCTGCATCACCCAAAATTATAACAGTCAAAATAGCTGAGAGAGTTCGTCAGTGGCCAGACTGTGGGCAATTACTCCGAGGCTTTACCGCGGTCGCGACTTCGCAAATATCGTCTCATTATTTCCTCAGCGACTTTGTGCAGTGCCACATATTCGAGCATTGAGATTCCATAAGAAGCCGCTATGTCGACATGCGGAACGTCATGCGTAGCTCCAATATCGCTACGAACTATTTGGCGAACATTTTTTTCTGAGCCGCTCTTTTGTCTTGTAGCTCTGGCGAAATCATTGGTGATAGACCCATTCTGCCGCGTTTCCTTTGTACATTGTATTGATCAAAAGAAACATTCGGTCTGGGAACATACAGTATTTCGCGACCAGAGCTGCATGTGATAGTAACAACATCTCCATCGATGTTATATTCAACTTCACGATAGCGCCCTTTTGCGGGAAATTCCTTATTTCGCTGAAAGAGACTAAAGATCTTGTTTAGTCCCATACACATCACTCGCCGCCGGACTCAAAAACTACGAATGAGGCAACGGAATCGCCTTCGCGCAGTTTCATCACGCGCACGCCCTGGGTCGCGCGGGAGAGAGTCGGAATACCTTCGAGGCCCGTGCGGATGGTTTGCGACTTCTTAGACATGGCAACAAGCTCCCCTTCTCCCAGAAGTACTGCGGCACCCACGAGCTGTTTGGTCTTCGCCGTGATTGACATCGTCTTGATGCCGCTACCGCCTCTCCCCTGCACCTTGTATTCGCCGAGCTTCGTTCTCTTGCCATAGCCGGTCGAGGAGAGAACGAGGAGCTCGCCTGAAGCGCCCTTGGGGACGACACCGGTGCCGACGATGCCGTCGCCCGCGCCGAGCTTCATCCCGCGTACACCGGCCGCCTGCCGACCCATCTCGCGCACGCTTTTTTCATCGAAACGGATTGACTGTCCCTTAGCCGTCACGAGCACGACCGAGTCGCCTTTGCGCACGAAGGCGGCGGAGATCAGGGCGTCTCCCTTTTCGAGATTGATGGCGATGAGTCCGCTACGACGCACTTCGTGGAACTTGTCCGCCGCGACCTTCTTGACCGTGCCGCGCTTCGTCGCCATCACGAGCGCGAGCCCCTCGACCGCCTTTTTCTCCTTGGGCATCGCGAGGATCGAGGTGATGTTCTCGCCCTGCTCGAGCGATAAGAAATTCATGATGGATTTTCCCTTCGTCGCGCGCTTGCCTTCCGGAAGCTCGTACATCTTCAGCTGGTACGCCTTACCCCGGTCGGAGAAAAAGAGGAGATCGCTGTGCGCGGAGGCCGTGAGGAATTGCGTGACGAAATCCTCTTCCTTCGTGTCGAGATCGACGACGCCGACGCCGCCCCGCTTCTGGCGGCGGTACTCGTTCGGATTCGTCCGCTTGATGTAGCCACCCTGCGTCAGCACCAAGACCGAATCTTCGTCGGCGACGAGATCTTCCGGAGAAAGTATCGTCGCCCCGCGCTTCACTATCTTCGTGCGGCGTTCGTCGCCGTACTTCTCGATGACCTCGCGTATTTCCTTCACAATGAGGCTCATCAGTTTTTTCTCGCTCTTCAAGAGCGCGGTCAATTCCTCAATGAGCGCCTGCACCTCTTTGAGCTCGTCCTCTATTTTCTTGCGCTCGAGGCCCGCGAGCTTTTGGAGTTT
>Ga0076007_143_pt1 | contig 6824 bp, 7 predicted proteins | sample RifGroA2_FD_68070 | JGI IMG/M metagenome (GOLD analysis project Ga0076007, IMG submission 68070) | Parcubacteria (Kaiserbacteria) bacterium GW2011_GWA2_58_9 | reverse complement strand
CATCGGCCCGGAGATAGACGTGCCCGCGCCCGACGTGAACACCACGCCGAAGATCATGTCGTGGATCCGCGACGAATACGGCAAGGCGGTTGGCAAGGATACGCCAGCGGTCGTTACTGGAAAGCCTGTCGGCGCGGGCGGCTCGGAAGGAAGAACGGAAGCGACGGGCCTCGGCGGTTTTTACGCGCTCATGGAGATCGTGCGGCTTTCGGGGAGAGGACACAGCGGCTTGAAGGCCGCGATACAGGGTTTCGGCAACGTGGGCAGTTTCCTTGCCGGATACATGAAGGAGGCGGGGTTTCGCGTCGTCGCGCTTTCCGATTCGAAAGGCGGTCTCTATATCCCGAAGGGCATAGACGATCTGAAGGCGGTCGCGGAGTGCAAAGAGCGAAGCGGCACGCTCGCCGGATGCTACTGCGTCGGGAGCGTGTGCGATCTTTCCAACATGGAGCTTTTGGGAGGCCGCGATATTTCCCCGAAGGAGGTCTTGACGCTTCCAGTGGACATCGTCGCGCCTTCGGCCCTCGAAAATGCCATCACGAAAGAGAACGCCGCCGCGATCCAAGCTGGCATTGTTCTCGAAATGGCCAATGGTCCGACAACGCTCGAAGCCGACGAGATCCTGCGGAAGAAGGGTGCGATGGTCATACCGGATATTCTCGCCAATGCCGGCGGCGTTGCGGTTTCCTACTTCGAGTGGTATCAGAACATGCACGGCGAGACATGGAAAAAGCAAGATGTGTTCGCTAAGCTCAAGGAGAAGATTGATGCCGCGGCACGTGCCGTCTTTGCCGCCTCGGAGGAATACTCGGTTTCCCTGCGTGAAGCGGCCTACATCGTGGCGCTCAAGCGCCTCTCCGACGCCGCCTACTGACAAACACACAACTCCCTAGCGGATTTAATGACAGTTCAGGAACTGGATGTATCGAATGGAGTTCAACTTATGAACATATGTTCACATATTGAAACATTGAGCGCCATAGCATAGAGAGTGCGGATGGGGATAGTGGGCGTTTCGTTTGCTATCATGTATCGCCATGACGAGAAATCATCTGGACAAATACGCCGCTCCAGTGCTCCGCTTCGGGCTCGTCATGCTCTTTTTGTGGTTCGGGCTCTCGCAGATCATAAGCCCGGGAGATTGGGTTGCGTGGGTTCCCGAGTTGGCAAGCGCTCTTATGCCTGCGCATACCATCATACTTTTGAACGGCGCATTCGAGACCATTCTAGGCCTTGCGCTTGCGGCGGGTTTCTACACGCGCATCGCGGCGCTCCTTCTCTCACTCCACCTCTTTTTCATCGCGTGGGAGATCGGCTACAACGACGTCGGTGTCCGCGATTTCGCGCTCGCTGTTTGCGCGCTCTCGCTCGCTCTTTTTTCACCTGATCAGTACACGCTTGATAAACGTCTACGAAAAGAGTAAGGTCTCGCAATGGAGAGATTCATCCAGCGCATCGCCAAAAAAGCCGGCGACGCCGTACTCGAGAAATTCGGCAAATTTGGCGTTCACTATTTGAAATCGGAACACCGCGGAGATGCAGTGACAAAAGCAGACCTTATCGCTGATAAAATTATAACGAGCGCGATCAAGAAGACCTATCCCTCTCATGGGATTATCTCGGAGGAAAGCGGAAGGACGCGCGAAGACGCTGAATATGTATGGATCACCGACCCTATAGACGGAACTTTCAATTTTGCGACAAGCGTGCCCCTCTTCGGGGTGATGGTCGCGCTAGCACGCAAGGGAATTGTTGAACTTTCCGCGATCTATTTGCCGACGACAAAGGAATTCTTTTTTGCGAAGCGTGGCAAAGGATCATTCTTGAACGGGAAGAAAATACATTGTTCTCGTGTCACGGACTTCACTGTGTCCGCTGGGATAGGGCCAACATGGCTTCGACCACGGGCAATAAAATTCATGTCAAGACTCCTGAAACATTCCGAGAATATGAACGTGATGTTCAATGGCTACGGGAGTATCGCGGTCGACGCTACGTATATGGCGGCAGGTCGAAGGGATTGGTTTGTCGGTTTTGGTGCTCATGTGCACGACTACGCACCCATATCGCTTCTCATGAAAGAATCAGGTTGCAGGATATCGAACGCGAAAGGTAGACCGTGGACCATCCTAGACACCGAGATTGTCGCCGCAAATCCCACTCTGCACAAACAGCTTTTGAAGCTCACGAAGAACGTATAAGTGGCAGTGCCACTACACTTGACTAAAGCACTGTAGTTTGCTAAAGTATCAGGATGAACTGGAGTAGTCCGGCAAATACGGCCTTGATCAAGGCTTTTCTGGCACTCAAGAGTGCGCGGGAGGCGCGCTCCTTTTTGCGCGACCTTCTCACCGAAACAGAGCTAGAAGAATTTGCAAAACGCCTCAAGACGGCGTCTCTGCTTGCCAAGAAAGTCCCGTACTCGACGATCGAGGCGGAGACCGGACTTAGTTCGACGACAATCGCGCGCGTCGCTCATTGGCTCCATCGCGGCATGGGTGGGTATCGCTTGGTGCTTAAGCGTCTTAAACAGTAAAAAATACATAACACCAGCGAACCCGCCTCCAAGGGGTGGTTTTCTCAAAACAATTATGATGCATCTCATATACAACCAAGAACGACTGCGCATCGCGGTGCAAAAGAAGGGCAGGCTCCACGAAGCGAGCATGAAATACCTCTCTTCGCGCGGACTCTCGTTCCCACAAAACGGCAAATCGCTCATTCAGTCATCCGAGGATTCCGATGTCGATGTTCTCTACTTGCGGGACGATGACATCCCGGAATATGTCATGCGAGGTGTTGCAGATCTCGGTATCGTCGGGGAAAATGTACTCGCCGAACGGGATAAGCAACTCCAAACTTGCTCAGCGCTTTCCTCAAGAAAGAAGGCGTTGAAGCCGAAATCGTGTCTATTTCCGGTTCGGCGGAAATTACGGTCGAACTCGATCTTGCCGACGCGGTCTGCGACATCACGCAGACGGGCGCTACGCTCGCGGCGCACGAGCTTGTGCCAATCGTTACCATAATGGAATCTCAAGCGGTACTCATCGAAAGTGCCGGGAAGAGCATGCGGAAACAGGATTTTTTAAAAGGGTTATGAAAACACTCTCAACCAAAAAAGAATCCATCACTGCGCTCATAAAGCGCCTCCGGCGCGCGCGAAGCAAACGGAGCGACGTGGAAGATTCGGTACGGCGAATTGTCGATGACGTGCGGCGAAGAGGCGATCGCGCGCTTATCGATCTTACGAAGAAATTCGATGGCGTCGCTCTGAAGCGCTTGCGGGTGTCTGAAGCGGAAATACGCACGGCGTACCGCATTGAATCGAGAGACGTTGTCCGAGCGCTCAAGAGCGCCCGCGCCGCCATTGCAAAATTCCACGCGCAAAACGTGAAAAGGGAGAAAGCGGTCGAAACGCAGAAAGGCGTGCGGGTATGGCGCGAATTCCGGCCCATCGAGAACGTCGGCCTCTATGTGCCGGGAGGCAAGGCCGCGTATCCGTCTACCGTTTTGATGCTTGGCGTTCCGGCGAAACTGGCTGGATGCAAAGAGGTGGTGCTCTGCGTCCCGCCGGATAGGAGTGGCAAAGTCCCGAGTGCGGTGCTCGTGGCGGCAGATCTGTGCGGCATCTCGAAGATTTTCAAAGTGGGCGGCGCGCAGGCAATCGCGGCCCTTGCATACGGCACGAAGACCATCCCGAAAGTTTCAAAGATATTCGGGCCGGGGAACCAGTACGTGACGACTGCCAAGATGCAAGTCTTCGGAGAAGTCGACATCGACATGCCCGCCGGGCCCTCGGAGGTACTCGTGCTCGCGGATGCGAGCGCGAATCCCGCATGGGTCGCCGCAGACCTACTCTCCCAGCTCGAACACGGGGAAGATTCGCAAGCCATTCTCGTCACCCCTGATGCGAAGTTTGCCGCAGACGTCGTGAAGAACGTCAATGAGCAGGTCAAAACGCTGAGCCGCGGAGCGATCATCGGGAAATCCCTCAAGCGGAGCTTTGCCGTTGTCGTGAAATCGATTGACGAAGCGTGCCGCTTTATCAATGAGTATGCGCCGGAGCACTTGGAAATCGTGCTCAAAAAGAATGAAGCAAAGGTTCTGAAGAAAATCGAGAATGCCGGCTCCATCTTCCTTGGCCCGTACGCGTCCGAACCGTTGGGTGATTACGCAACAGGCGCGAACCACACGTTGCCGACATCGGGATTCGCGAAGATGTTTTCAGCCCTCTCGGTCGAATCATTTGGCAAGAAGATGCAAATACAGCGCGTCTCAAAGCGCGGGATCGCGAATCTCCGCAAAACAGTCGAAACGCTGGCAGATCGGGAGGGCCTTGATGCTCACAAGAGGGCTGTCGGTATCCGCTTCAAAAAATAATATGATCGATAACCTCGTCAGGAAAAATGTAAAAAACCTGAAGCCGTATGCCTCGGCGCGCTCTCTTTACCAGGAGGGGGTCTTCTTCGATGCCAATGAAAACGCGCTCGGAAGCACTGTTACGGTCCCGGATGTTCCGGACCTGAACCGCTATCCCGATCCGAAATCCGCCGATCTGCGGAAAGCCATCGCGGCATACGTTGGAGTCGATCCGGCGCAGGTGTTCGTGGGGAACGGCTCCGACGAGGCAATCGATCTTCTCATCCGCGTGTTTGTCGAGCCGAATGAAGCCGTCATAATCGTTGAGCCGACATATGGCATGTACAAGGTAGCGGCCGAGACAGCAGGGGTGGAAATACGTCCGTGGCCTCTCACCGGTTCCTTCCAGCTCGACCTCTCATCTCTCGGTACTGTCTCCGCGGGGGCAAAACTCATCTTTTCCTGCTCGCCCAACAATCCGACAGGAAATCTGCTCCCCATCGAGGATGTGCGGGGGCTCTGCTCGAAATTCAAGGGCATTGTCGTCCTTGATGAAGCATACATAGAATTTGCCTCTCAGCCTTCATTGGCGGAAAAAGTCCGTGAGATTGAAAATCTCGTCGTACTTCGGACGTTCTCCAAGGCGTGGGGGCTGGCGGGGATTCGCGTCGGCTATGCGATCGCACATCCGAAGGTAATAGGGTATATGGACAGAATAAAGGCGCCTTACAACCTCGGCCGCGTGAGCGCCGCGCTTGCGCAGAGGGCGCTCAAGAATAAAGATGATATGCTTCGCATGCGGGAGCGCATCCTCGCCGAGCGCTTGCGCGTCGCGAGGGAGCTCAAGGAGGTGAATTTCAACGTATTCGAAAGCGAGGCGAATTTTCTCTTGGTGCAGTATCCCGGTATGTCAAAAATCGCAACAATACTCGCCGAAGAATACGGGCTCATTATCCGGGATTTTAGCGGGAGGGAACGGCTCGAAGATTGCGCGCGCATCACCATCGGGACGCCGGAGCAAAACGACCGATTAGTAGAGACTCTAAAGAAGATCGTATGAAAAAGCAACAGAAGAAATCTCCGATGAAAGTCGCGTTTCTCGATCGCGATGGCACTCTCATTTTCGAGCCGCCGGTGACTGAACAAGTGAACGGACCCGAGCAGTTGCGCATTTTGCCGGGTGTTGTCGAGGGGCTGAAAAAGCTCATCGCCGAAGGGTTTGCGTTGGTTATGGTTACGAATCAGGACGGACTTGGTAGCCGTTCATATCCCCAGAAGAATTTCGACGCGGTTCAGGGCGCGCTGTTCAAGCGCTTGAAAAAAGAGGGGGTTCAGTTTTATCGGATTTTCATTTGTCCGCACTTCCCGAAGGAAAAGTGTGCATGCCGCAAGCCGAAAGTCGGCCTCCTGAAGGGTTTTCTCAAGAAAGCATCCGTTGATCGCGGAGCATCTATAGTCGTGGGAGATCACGATTCGGACGAAGAATTCGCAAAAAATATCGGCATTCGATTCTACCGAATGGAAACGAATGGCGCGTTTCCGCGCTTTGCGTCTCTCAAGCGAGAGACGAAAGAAACCGCCATTTTGGCAGAGTGTAATCTCGACGGCACCGGCGCTTTCAGCATCAGTACGGGGTTACGTTTTTTCGACCACATGCTAGAGCAATTTTCGAAGCACTCCCTCATAGACCTTCGAATCAAGGCGAAGGGGGATTTGGATATAGACGACCACCACACGATCGAAGACGTCGGTCTCGCTCTCGGGGAAACGCTGAAGAATGCCCTCGGCGAGCGCCGCGGCATCAAGCGGTACGGCTTTCTCCTGCCCATGGACGACGTGCTCGTGGAGTGCGCCGTCGAGAAATACGGCACGAATGAGCACCACAAGATTGAAGCGATCTTCAAGGCGTTCGCTAAGGCAATGAAGGATGCCGTTGCCTTGGATCCTCGCCGGAAGAATGAACTTCCCACGACCAAGGGGGTTCTATGAACATCTCGGTCATAGACTATGGGGCGAGCAATTTGCAGAGCGTCGGCAATGCGCTCGAGAAGTTGGGAGTATCGTTCGACGTCATCACGACGCCGGAAGGATTGAAAGGCACCGACAAGGTCATTCTGCCCGGCGTGGGCGCCGCCGGAAGCGCGATGCAAGCGCTCATGGCGCGCGGATTTGCCGCCGCCTTGCCGAATCTCACGGTCCCCATACTCGGAGTGTGTCTTGGTCTGCAGCTTTTCGCACGCATGAGTGAGGAGGACAATACGACATGCCTCGGCATTCTCCCGGGCGATGTGAAGCGTCTTCGCACCGAGCTAAAAGTGCCGCACATGGGATGGAATCGCGTTCGCTTGCTCAAGGATTCACCGCTCACAAAAGGAATTCCAGATGGCAGTTTCTTCTATTTCGTAAACTCCTACTATCTACCTGTCGGCGAATTCACAACGGGAGAAACGATATACGATGTGCCA
>Ga0076007_132_pt1 | contig 7771 bp, 8 predicted proteins | sample RifGroA2_FD_68070 | JGI IMG/M metagenome (GOLD analysis project Ga0076007, IMG submission 68070) | Parcubacteria (Kaiserbacteria) bacterium GW2011_GWA2_58_9 | reverse complement strand
GAGCGCAGTCAACCTGCTTATATTGTTGAGCAGGTAGCCTCGGCGAGGTGCGACAGGAGGGCGGCGTTCATCGCCCTCCTGTCGATTTTTTAATCTATCAGCGCCTGAAATGCGGAGGCGGTTTGTTTTTGCTCTTCCTGAACGACGGTGTAGGAGCCGACGGCGAAGGTGATGATGAAGCTCACGCTGATGAACGTGAGAAAGCCGAGAAGAAATTTGAAGAAAGAGCCGGGAGGATTCATGCAAATAGTATAATACATGCATGAGGCGTTTCATTATTTTGCTTCTTCTGCTACCGGCTGTTTCGCTTGCCGCAGAGATACAGGCAGGCTTCCCGTCGCAGGCGATATGGGCGTCGAAATCGGCGGCAGTCGAGGGCGAAACGCTCGTTATATCCGCCGTCGTGTACAACGGCAACGCGGCTCCGCTCAAAGGCACGCTTGTCTTTTCGGCTGACGGCGCGCGCATCGGCGCGCGGGAGTTCGAGCTTCCCGAAGGGAAGAGTCAGATACATTCCATCGAATGGAAGCCGAGAGCGGGAGAATATCGCCTCGCGGCGGCTATTGAAGGTACCTCCGCTCCGCTATCGCAGAGAGAAACATCGTCTATTGTGAGCGTCTTCGAGGCGATCGAGCCCGCGCGCAAGGCGGGCGTCGAGCGTCTTGAAAACTATCTCGAAGGAGCCCGCGCCAGCTCCGGGAGCGGCGCCGCCGGAAGCTCGGCCCCGGACGCCGCGGGCTTCGCCTCCTCCGGCGGGGAGGGCGAGGTTGCGGGCAAAGGCGGGAATCTCGCGTCGAACGCCGCGCAAACGGCCGCCGCGGCCGCCCTCTTCGTCATGGACTCCCTCTACCTTTTCTACCCTCTCCTCGCACTGCTCGTCCTCGGGACACTCTATTTCCTCGCTCGCCGCATCAGGAGGCCGGGGTGATCTGTATCGAGCTCGTCGCTATCAACTGCGCGCCCTCGCCAGAGAGCGTCTCGGCACTCTCCGCCTCATAGGAATAGGAAGGAACGCCGCGTTGCCAGTAGAAATAACCTCCGAAGACGACGGCGAGCGTGAGCGCCGCGAGCGCGAGTTTCGACATATCGTGTTTCAACTATAGCGGTCGCTTGAGTAAAGGCAAAACCCCTTCTTCGAAGGGGTTTTGCCGCTCACAGCGTTTCGCTTCTTACATTCCGTTCACGACGGCGCGCGTTTTCGGGCCGAAGTAGCCGGCGGCCGGCGTAATGCCGTTCGCCTTCTGGAACTTGATGAGCGCGGCGCGCGTGAGCCCGCCGAATTTGGTCGTCTCGTTCCCGGGAGAGCCGGGGCCGCTTGCGGCCACGACATAGCCGTGGGTGTTGAGGAAGACCTGGAGACCCTTCACGTCGTCGCCCGTCATGCCGACCTCGAGATCGCGGGTGAATTCCGCGCCGACCGAGAGCTCCGGGAACGCGGCGAGAAGCGCCTTGGTTTCCTGCGTTACCGTTCCGCCGAGCGATTCGAAGAGCGCGATGAGCTGTTTCAGCTGGGCGATGAGTCCGAGGAGCTCCGAAGCTGTCGCGGGAGCCGGCGAGGCCGCCGGAGTCGGTGTTGGGGCTGGTGCCGGCGTAACAGTCGTCGTTGCGGTCGTGGTTGTAGCGGTGGTGGTCGTGGTGGTGGTGGTCGTTCCGCCACCTCCGCCGCCACCGCCTCCTCCCCCACCGCCTCCTCCCCCACCGCCTCCGCTACTGCAGAAGGTGGTCGAGGGAGTGACCGTAACGGTCTTGCTCACCGAACCGGTATTCTGCAATGACAATCGCGAGAGGTCCGACGTACACGAGCTTGAGCTGATGACGCTCTGGTCGCTCGCCGTCATGGTGTATTTGTCGTTGGAGGTAACTTCTATGTGCGAGTTTTGCGGGAGCGTGACGGAGAAGTCGCCCGTGTCGACCGTCAGCGACTCGACGACCGCGCTCGTGCCGGTGATCGAGAGCGAGATGCTGTTGGCTGTCAGGGTTACGTCCGTCGTGAGCGTTACGTCGTCAAACGCGGCGAACGCCAAGGACGGAAGAACAAGCGCGAGCGTTGTTGCTGATGCGAGGAATTTCTTCATGGGTGTTCGCTAGCTTAGGCTGATAAAACCCGCTAGCGAAGATTAGGCCGGGCAGGAGCCGAACGTCCAGACCGGGTTGAAGTAGAGTCCGTTCGCGCCCGTCGTCGAGGCGGTGCCGAGGTCCGACACGAGCGTGAGCTTGCCCGGCGTTTCTGTCGAAGTCGCGTACATCTGGATACAGCCGACGACCAAGGTAGACGTCGCCGCGTTCGTGGTCGTCAGCGTAAGCGTGCCGCCGGAAACCGTGCCGTCTCCAGTCAGCGTAAGGTCTCCCGACAGGGTCGTGGAGCTTGCCGCAGTGTTGTCAATGGTGTCGCCGAAGTTCAGGCGGATGTCGGCATTGGCCAATCGGAGCGCCAGATAGGTGTCTATCGTCGTGCTGAATAGGTCGAGGCCGTAGCTGAAGCCGTTGCCGTTGGTGGAGTTCAGGTTGCGCACCGTAAAGGCGGCAGGGGAAGTTACCGCGCCGGAGTCGCCGCCGATGACGGCGATGAAGGCGCCGTCGGAGGTACCGGCGGAATTCTCCCCGATCTCGCCGACCACGGCGGCTTGCGGATGATCGCTGTCGGTGCCGTCCGAGATATCGTATTTGCCGATAAGGCCGCCGATGATGCTGTTGCCCGAGGCAAGAGTGCCGAGGGCGTTGCCCATCACGCCCGCGCCGTAGCCGCCGGTGAAGCTGGAGAAGTTGGCATCGGCCTGGACGGTCTGCCGGGAGCTTGCCCCGCTGAATGTCGGACCCGGATTATCCATGACGAGCCTGCTGTAGAGCTGGGTCTCGCCGGTAACCTGAAGCGTGCTCGAAGCCCACGCCGCACCCGCGACATTTAGCGTACCCTGCGTCGCAAAGTTGCCGTTGGAGCCGGTCGTCGTCGCATTGCCGTTGACCCAGAGATTGCCCGAGAGCGTCTGATTGGTCGAAGAGGCCTGCGCGAGCGAGGTGTTGCCGGTAACGGCGAGCGTGCCGCCGAGGGCCGTCGCGCCCGTGCCACTCACCGTGAGCGCGCCGTAGAGCGTCGTCGCGCCCGTGGCCTGCAGGGTGCCGGTGGCGTTGATGTTGCCGCCCGTCGTGATGCTCGTGCTGACCAAAACGAACGACCTTTGCATTCAATCGAACACTTCCGCCTCCCGGCGGTCGTGCATGAGTGGAATTGTACGCCTAAAACGGGCTATAAAAGGCGGTGAAGGGCGGGGGTGTGTATAACTTTCACGAAATCTTCACCTCTCCCCGAGAGCGCGGAGGAAGGCGGGATCGGTCTCCGCGAGGCCGGGCGCCTTTTCCCGGAGCGTGCGCACGATATCCCGGGCCCGCTCCGGATTTCCCGCGAGAAACTCCGCCTTGGCGAGATCGTAGAGCACAGGGTAGTTTTCCGGCTCCGCGGCCGCAAGATCCGCGAGGAAGCGCCGCGCGTTGTCCCAGTCTTCGGCGGTGATGTAGTAGCGCGAGGCTCGCCTAGCGGTGTTGGTGTCTGTCTCGTAGACGGCGAGACCCTTCGCGGCCCACTCCTTCGCCGCCGCGGCGTCCCCGAGCGTCTGATAGAGCGTCGCGATGACGTAATCGGGTTCCGCAAAATCCGGCACAAGCGCGGCGTATTCGCTTAAACCTTGTATCGCCTTTTCGTAGTGTTCCCGCTTCGCGGCGCTCCCCGGCGGCTGCGCATCGCCCTTGCGGATAGAGACGTTGGCGAGCAGGTAGCGGGGCTGGATGCGCTTCGGCGAGAGCGCGATGGCGTGCCGGAGCACCTCCAGACGGTATTCCTCCGGCGGCTCCTCGCCCTTCGGGGCGACGTCGAGCGCGTGGGCGTAGTAGGTGGCTGTGCGCGCGTCATACGGGTACTTTTCGTAGTTGCCTTTGAGAACGTCGCGCGCCGCCGCGTACGCGGCGAGGCGCGCCTCGCCCGAGAGCATGGTTATCTGCCGCTCCGTGTACCATTCGTAGAGCTGGTAGCCGAACTCCATGTCGGCGTAGGTCCCGAGCCGCATCCCATTTTCTATCGCCTCCACGGAGCGGCGCGCGTCCACTATCTGGTAGAGGTGGCGCGAGTGCGCGCGCCGGCTCCGGGCTCCTCCACACGAGAATGCTCGCGAAGAGCGCGAAGAAAAACCACAGCGTGAGCGCGGTGTCGAAGACGAAGAAATTCTGCACGGCGTAGACGACCGCCGCGAGGAGGAGCAGGAGGCCGCGATACCGCTCGTCGGGAAGCGCGGAAGCGAGCAGGCGGAGCGCCTCGCGCGCGAACGCGCCGATGAGCGCGAGGTAGAGCAGGAGGCCAGGCATGCCGTACTGCACGAGGTAATCGAGAAAAGCGTTGTGCGTGCGGTCGAACCACTCCTCGACGATCGCCGTCGGGTCGTAGAACTCGTTGAAAACGACCGAGATGTGCTCGGCGCCCGCGCCGAGGAGCGCGCGCTTCGGCTCTCGCGCTGTTTCGGCGACGACGCTACTCCAGATGAAGAGGCGGCTCTCGACGGTCGTGTCGGAAAGCGAGATGGCCGCGAGGCGCGCTATCGGCGCGAAGGGCGCCGCCGCGAGCTGGGAGCGGAACGCCAAAAAGAGCGCGGCCGCGACGAGGAGTGCCGCGAGTCCGGCGCGGGCGCGGTATGTGTTGTCCCTCCATGCGAAATAGAGGAGCGCGGCAAACCCCGCCGCGACGAGCGCGAGGAGCGTTCCGCGCGTCGCGCCCGCAAGAATGCCGAGAAATTGAAGCGCGGCTCCGGCATACGCCCACCTCTGCCATGCGCCTTGAAGATCGCGCGCGAGTATGAGCGTCGCGAAGAGCGAGAGCGCCATGTAGCTCGAGAAGAAGGTCGGATTCCCGAAGGTGCTGGAGACGCGCTCCGCGCCGTCGGGAAGGAGTGGGATGTTTATCCCGCTTGCCCACTGGATCCATTGCGCGACACCGAAGAGCGCCGCGAGCGAGGCGGTCCACGCGATGAAGGAGAAGAGCTTGCGCACGAACGCGCCGTCGGCGTGGAGGAGGAGCAGGTAGAAAAATCCGACGATGGCGGCGAGCGTGAGGAGGCCGTCGCCCCGGTCGAAAATGGACCAGAAGCTGTGGTAGAAGTCGGCGCCGAACAGCGAGGAGAAAGAGGCCCACGCGAGGAGCGCGGCGGGGATCCACGAAACGGGATTTTTCAGGCGGTCGAAACGGAACGCCTTCCCGGAAAGCAGGAGGAAGGCGAATGCGGCCGCCGCGAGCAGGAACGCTCCGCGAAAGAGGAGGGTTTTCGGCGTCAGGTACGGATAGAGGAGTCCGTCGACGAACAGGAGCGCCGCGAGTGATGACGACTCATACAAAGCGATTCGAAATTGTCCTACCGGGTCATAGGAGCGCCCGGAGGCGCGCGATCTCGCGTTCGATGGCGCCGTCGTCCTCCACGAGCGCTTTGAGGCGCTCCCACGCGGCGATCGCCTCTGCGATGCGCCCGGTGCCGGCGTGCCACTGCGCTTTGAGCTGGATGATCTCCGGCGCGTCGCCAAACTGCGCTTCCGCTTCCCCGAAGGCCGCTTCGACGGCGGAAGTTTCGCCGGCGAAATGTTTCGTCAGGAACGCGAGCCGCGCGAGGTGATACTCGGCGATCTGCGGCTGTGCCTCGACGGCTTTCGCGTACCCGATGCGAGCCGTCGCAAATGCCCCCAGGCGCTCCGCGAGGGAGCCGAGGTTGCGCCACGCGAGCCCGGTGCCTGGGTCGATGCGCGCGGCGCGGCCGAGGTATTCGTATGCTTTCGCGCCGTCGCCGAGCAGTTCGTACTGGTTCGCGATGCTCACGTTCAAAATGTAATCCGTCGGATCGTCGTCCTTGCCGCTCTGGTCGCCGCCGAAGAGGCCCTCGAGCCGCGCTATCTCGTTCTTCGCGCGAGCCTCAAGCTCGGCATTGCCCTCGTAGGTTCCCTGCAGATCCCACGAGGCGGTGTCGCCTTCCGCGATGGGGAGCGGATGCGAGCCGTCCCGCGCGAAGAGCCAGACGGCGGCGATAAGCGCGAGCGCGAGTGCGAGCGCGACGAGGAGATTCTTGTTCGTATTCATGGCAGGAGTATAGCAGGACGGGTTCCGTGTGTCAGGTTCCCAAGACGAAGGACCTGACGAAGGACGGTCCTTCGTCTGCTATGGCCCCCAGATCCACTCAAAGGTACGGTAGTGGTGGTGCGGCGGTGTCGCGTTGCCATTGGTATCGAGGCCCGTTTGGAAGTAGGAGTCGAAATCTTTGGCATACGAGCCATAGAGCGGAGTGCCCGGCACGCCGCCGTCTCCCCACACGGCGACGAAGAACGGTTCGCCCGCGTTCGGCGTATTCGTGGCAGACGAGCTGATAAGGGAAGAGAGATTCTGACCTGCGTCATTCGTGATTTCTCTTATGGTGCTATCGAACGAGAGAGCGCCCTTCGATACCCGGCTTGCCGAGCCCGGCGTCCCGCGGTAGAGGGCGGCGCCGCGGAAGGTGGAGTCGCGAATAAAGCGAGAGAAATAGGTGCATTCGGAAGTCATCGGCTTGTACGAGCCGCCTGGGGATGGAGGAAGAACGTCGGGCGAGCAGTACCAGGCGATGTCGCCGATGCCGGCGCTGTTTTGCCATCCGGGCGTGCCGCTGATGATGTTGTTGCCCGCATCGCCTGATGTCCTTGAATAGGCGTCGTTGTCCTGCCAGCTCGCCGCAAGCGCGCCATCGCCTGCCGCGCGCGCTCTTTCCATCGTGCGGTGAGCCGTCGTCGTGCCGGCATAGAGGGAATGCCCTAAGAAAAGATCGATCCCGCCCGCGCACCAGCCGTTGCAGACCGCGAGAGCGGGTGTCGTGTCCACAGTCGTCGTGCCGCTCCCGGTCTCCCAATGCAGGCGCAACTCCTCGCCCGAGTCGGATAGCTGGTCGAACGCAACCGCCATACCGCCTCCCGAGAGTGCGAGAGAAACAACTTCGCTCCGGCGCTCGATCAGGAAGAAGCCGTCGGTGATGTGGGGGTTGTTGAAATTCGGATGGATGCCGTCCTTCTCCTTTGCGATGCTCGGAGCGAGCGTTCCGGAGAGCGGGATGTACGGCGCGCCGTCGGAGGCGGCAAGCGTCACGCGCGAGAGGTCGAGCGTATACGGCGAGACATTTTTTACTTCTATCCATTCGTCCTCCGCAAACGCCTTCGTACCCATCCAGGCGATCTCGTTGATGATGAGGGGCCGGAGGGAGACGAACGCTTCCTGCTCGGTCGAGGTCGCCGCGTGTCCCGCCATGTCATACGCTACGACTGAAAACGTGGTCGTCGCGTTTTCGATTGCGACTGCCGCGCTCGTCGTCGCCGTCGTCGTCGCAAGGAGCGCGCCGTTTTTCCACAGCCCGTAGTGCGACGCGCCGGAGGCGACATCCCACGAGACGGAGACGGTCGTCGTCGCGAGGAGGCAGAAGCCGCTCGAAAGCGAATACGCGCACTCCTCGATGGCAAGCGCGGGCGCGACCGGAGCGGACAGGTCGACGGTTACCGAGCGCGTCGAGGTCGCGGAAGAATTTCCCGCATCGTCGGAGGCCGAGAAAGAAAGCTGATGATTCCCTTCCGGCAAGACGAACGAGAATGCCCACTCGCCCGCGTCGGCGGTCGTCGTCGCAGTGGTCGCTCCGTATGCCGCGAACACGAGCGCGCCGGCGGTTGTGGTTCCGGCGAACGCGACGGAAGTGGTGGCGAAAAATGAATGATCGGCGGGAGAGACGATGGC
>Ga0076007_132_pt2 | contig 7776 bp, 10 predicted proteins | sample RifGroA2_FD_68070 | JGI IMG/M metagenome (GOLD analysis project Ga0076007, IMG submission 68070) | Parcubacteria (Kaiserbacteria) bacterium GW2011_GWA2_58_9 | reverse complement strand
CCAAAGGGAACATACGACGCAAGCCCGAAAGCTCTTTCGGAGAGAACCAGCTATTACAACGTTCGATAAGCTTTTCACTCCAACCCACAAGTCATCCCAGAGTGTTGCACAACTCACGGGTTCGGCCCTCCCTCCTTATTTCTAAAGAGTTCAGCCTGCTCATGGGTAGCTCACGTTGCTTCGGGTCTGATACAAACGACTTCACCCCGTTAGACAAAGAACCCAAGTACCGAAGTGGCACATTGAATATTCCTGGTCTCGTGCGCGCTCCGTGACATAAGTACACTCAGGTACTTTGTCTAACGGGGCAGGCGCGCTATTCACACTCGCTTTCGCTACGGCTCCATGCTTTGTCGCACTTAGCCAAGCCGTTTGCATCAACTCGTTGGCTCATTCTTCAATAGGCACGCCGTTCTGGTTGCTAGTTGCTGGTTACTAGTTGCTGGAAACACGTTTGATGAGAGCGTTCAGTTGCTTACCAACCACTTCGCTTTCGCCAAGTAGCGGTGCAATCTCATTTGCACTTAAGAGACCGGCATCCCGAGAAAATTCGAGATGAAAGAATACTTCATCGTTGCTACCTAAGGCTGTTCTCAGAAAATTTATCGTGTCCTTTTCTGATTTTTGCCTTGCGCAACCTTCTGCGATGTTGGCAGGCACAGCGCGACTTGCCCTGCGCAATTGATTGCCAATATCGTATTGATATTCCCTTGGTATCTTCTTCATCAAGACGAATATATCGAGCGCAAGCTTGTAACTGCGCTTATACACATTCAAATCTTGGTACCTCACCTTTGCATTTTACCAGCAACTAGCTACTAGTAACTAGCAACCAGTTCGACTCCTTGTAGACATGCGGTTTCAGTTCTATTTCACTCCCCTCACCGGGGTTCTTTTCACCTTTCCCTCACGGTACTAGTTCACTATCGATCTGAAGAAGTATGTAGCATTACCAGTTAGTCCTGGCGAATTCACCCGAGCTATCCGTGTCTCGAGTTACTCAAGAATCCCGACGTCCTTGCGGGGTCGAGAGGCCGACTGTTACGTCGGCCCTACAGCCATAGAGGTGCATCGTTTTCGAGTACGGGACTATTACCCTCTGGGGTCTTGCTTCCCAGCAAGTTCCTCTAACTCTGCATTTTTTTACTCTATCGGTTTTATCCACGCCGTAGTCTTATAACCCCCATTCCCCTAGGCAGCTGTCAGCTATCAGCTATCAGCTGTCAGTAGATGCAAAATGCATTTTCCTGAAAGCTGAAAGCTTAACGCTGAAAGCTATCTAAGAGGCTGAGTTTGTGCTTCTCCCGTTTCGCTCGCCGCTACTAAGGGAATACCTGTTGGTCTCTTTTCCTCTTGGTACTGAGATGTTTCACTTCCCAAGGTCTGCTCTTGCCGGCCGTTACGCCGGAAGTGTAGAGGGTTTGCCTCTACGGGTTGCCCCATTCGGAAATCTCCGGATCGAAGGTTGCTTGGCACCTCCCCGAAGCTTATCGCAGCTAAACCGCGTCCTTCATCGCCTTCTTCAGTCAAGGCATCCACCGCACGCCCTTATCAGAATCCCGAAAGGAATTCTGAGAACCTCCAGACACACGCTATACAGCGTGTGCCGGACCCGTCACACGCTTTCGCGTGTGTCGGGGCGTGTGCTTCGTCGCTGTCTATTTCGACGAAGACTTCGCTTTCCCCGACACACACCGTAGGTGTGTGAACGGGTCCGTTCACACGCTTTCGCGTGTGCCGGATTTTTTGCTCGGTCCGTTCCGCCATTTTGGCGGATCACGGACCAATTTCCTGCACTCTATTTCAGAGACTTTTAACTGAAATAGAATGTGTTGATTGATTCCCCGACACACGCGCTAAGCGCGTGTGGACGGGTCCGTCACACGCTCTCGCGTGTGTCGGATTTTTGTGTCGCTCTTCAGTTTTCAACGAGCAACCCTACTTCGTTCGCCTCTCGGCGAACTTCGAAGGACAAAGCGTATATCCAACGAAAAAGCCGCTTTAAAGCGGCTCGGGTCGCAGAGCAGTTGAGCCCGGCTACCTTCGCCACTTCGTGAAGCTTTTAACGGTCAACATATACGTATATAGGAGTATATCCATCGTCATCTGCTTGTCAACAAAAGTGTGTTGTCCAGATGTGGAAACGGCCGTATTCTGCATATGTGGAACCCCCCCCCAGCGAGCCGCGCTAAAACATATCGGATTTCCTTGGCTATAACGCTACCGATTTTACTCGTAGGATTCGCTTCGGCGCTTGGCTCGCTTAACTACGCTACGGGCAATGATGCTTACCTCGCGCAAGCAGGTGCGACTGTCGACAGCCGCCAAGAGAGAGTGGATAAAGCATGCAAAGATGCAAAGCAGTACATGGCCTCAACGTATCCTGACAGCAGAAAATTTGATGTTTTCAAGCGATCGTTCAATGTAAAAGTAACCAGTGAATTTGATGATACGTGCGTTGCGGCAATCCCAAAACCTGATGTTACTCTCAATCCATTAGATCCAGAGAGCTACGAATGCAAAGGTAAGAGTTCGTAGCCGCCAACCCTACTTCGCTAAAGCTACGAAGGGTTCTACTCACGCCTTCATCCCCGCAGCAAGCTGCGGGGTATTCGGCGAAGTAGAATAAAGGAGAATGCTCCGTTCGAGTCTGCAAATCGGCCGATTCGTGCGTCGCCACGAGAGTAATGGGATTCAACCAAGAGGTGCAAGATCTGCTCAATCCTGCTAATAAATTGAGGCAGGAACTGGAGCAGGCGGGGGAATTGAAGGCAATTCCGTTGCAGGAACGCGAATATACATATGAGCCTGGACGAGATTTCACTCTCAAGAAATTTCTGGAAGAAGAATGTACGTACGGCGGATGTAGTAGAGGCGTTTTACAAGATATCGATGAAGTGAATAAAAGAACGGAGAGACTAAGAACGCCCGGCTTCCTTGACTTCGAGGAGTTTTGGAACAAGCTGAATGCACAGCCGATGGCTTCACTCAATGCGCCTGTGCAGACTGTCTCGCTCTCCGATGACCTTCGAAATCAATCACGGCTAGCGCCGTCTTTGCTCGCAAGCAACTACTTCACGCCGATACAAGGAATCGAGAGGATAGCTACGGGCAATACGTTCTCTGCAAAAACATCCGCACCGACCTTGGGGGGTGTAGCGCCGCACCAATGGTCGCAAATCGTCTTTGCAAACCTCACTGCGAGATATCCCTTTACGCTCTAGCGCGTACAAGTTGTATATACGGAGTATTGACAGGTATGGGTGACCTCGTATACTATGTGAATGCGGTGGCCGTATCGCGATAAGCGCATTGAGTGGGACGAAGAGAAGAATGAGACGCTCCTGCGAAAACGCGGCGTTTCGTTCAACGATGTCGTGCTACTTATCGAGGAGGAGCGTGTTATTGATGTCATCCCCCATTGGGATGAGACGAGACGGCCCCACCAGCAGGCCATCATTATCATGCTGAACGATTACATTCATGTTGTTCCTTTCGTGGTAGATGAAGAAAAGGTATTCCTAAAAACTATTTTTGCTAGTAGGAAGATAACGCAACGATATATGAGGTAAACAAACAATTATGAAACAAAAAAATTCCAGGCTTACAAAAGAAGAGCGCATGTGGGAGAAGTGGATTCTCTCGGGTAAAGCAAAAACTATTCCCAACTTCGAGCAACATCGCCGCGATCTTGCCGCGTCTGCGCGCGCACAACGGGAAAAAACGAAGCTCGTCTCAATACGAGTGCGTGAACATGACCTCGCGAGATTGCGCGCCAAGGCCGAGCGTGAGGGACTCCCCTATCAAACGCTCATCAACTCCCTCATACACAAGTACGCGCAGGAGTACTCAAAATAACGCCCAAGGCATCAGGCTGTCTTGAGCTTTTTGAGCATCTCGGCGGCGCGGACGAGGTCGTTGGGAGCCGTTATTTGTATCCATTTTTGGGTGAACACGGGCTCGAACGGTACGCCCAGCTCCTTCGCCGCCGCGGCGACCGTCTGCGGGAGGCCGTATTCGAGACTCCCCTCATGCTTGGGAACAAGCGGGCAGGAAAAGAGCCGCGTGTCCAAGACGTACAGGTTTGTACTCGCCAAGCCCTTCTCCACACGCGCCTCGTCCTCCTCCTTGCTCTCGATGATGCCCGCTATGAGACCGTCGTCGCCGAGCCGCACGCTCCCCGCGCGATGCATCGCGGGCAATTCCTGCACCAGGAGCTTCCACGACGGCGTGTCTTCGAGGCATCGTTCGACATCCTCTTTCGCATAGATATCATCGCCCATCATGATGAGAAAGCGATCGCGCAGGAGAGATTGAGCGCGCCACAGGGCTCCGGCGGTGCCGTCCATGCGCTCCTGCTCGGCGTAGACGATACGCTTGCCCTGATAGAGCGCGCCGACATGCCGTCGGATCACCTCGCCGAGATAGCCGACGATGAGCACGACCTCGTCTATCGAATCCGGAAGCGCTTCGAGCTTGTATTCGAGAAGAGGCTTGCCGGCGACCTCGAGCATCGGCTTGGGCACTGCTGTCGTAAGCTCATCCATGCGCGTACCGCGCCCTGCGGCGAGAATCACTGCCTGCATTGCGGTATTCTAGCAGAAACGAGAGCGGTCCGCGTGGAACGCGGGCCGCTCTGCATACGCCGTCCGAAAGAAAGAATTTCTTAGCGGTTGTGCGCGATTTCCGAACGAATGCGCTCGATGGTGCGGCCCGCGGCTTCCTTGCCTCCCAAGCCGAAGGCGAGTCCGAAACCGAGCGCGAGCGCGATGACGATCCCCGTGAAAAGGGTCTGCACGAATTCCGTCGCGACGCCGAGCTGGTTCAAGACCGCGAGAATGGCGGTCACCCAGATGGCGTATTTGGCTACGGTGCCGGCGAGGTTGCCGGAGTGCGCTCCCGCCGCGCGCGCCGAGCTCGCGATGACGTTCTTTACTGCCTCCGCGACGATCGCCGCAAGTACGAGTATCAGCACGGCGACGATGACCTGCGGGAGGTAGAGAAGCACGACCTGCTGAAGGAAGATCGTAACCCTGCTCAAACCGAGGACCTCCAGCGAGGTCATCAGGAAGACGATGACGATGAACCACTGGACGAGCGTTCCCAGAAATGCGCCGATGTTCAGGTTGAACCCGGCTTCCCGCGCGAACTCGTTGACGCCCGCGGCCTTCAGGGCGTCGTCCAGGCGCAAGACCTTCACGACCTGCTCCACGACCCGGTAGAGGATGACCCCGACGATCCAGCCGACGATGAAGATGACTATGGCCGCGAGGATCGCGGGCAGGAACTGGATCACCGTGTACCACAGGTCTGCGAACGAGTTCTGCAATACGTTCGCTGATTGACTGACTATCATAGCAAAGATAATGAATGACTAATATTGATAAGTGTTATAGGTTTTCGACCCCTTGTGCCTTAATGATAGCATCCTCCCCGCGCGTAAAGGCCCCACGAGGGTGGCTGTGTGGATTGCCCGCCCCAGCAAACCAGACGAAGGACGGTCCTTCGTCTACGAAGGACCGTCCTTCGTCTTTTGGCTGTATGGGGCCGTTTTTTGACACCTTTTTCTACAGGAGGCGCATCTTGTCGAGTAAGACCAAATGAGGATAGTCCAAGGTGTCCCGCAGGAGCCTGTCTTCTATGGTGAGCCGGTAGCGGAATTCGGGCGTCGAGAAGACCGCGTAGCGTATCTCGCGCCCGAATGCGGGCTCGAGCGCCTTCACGGCAGACTCAAGGCGGCCCTCGTTCAAGGCATCGGCGGCGACGATGAGATCGGCCGGGCGGGTGGGGTCTCCCATGAACGAGCCGGAAAGGATGATAGCCGCAAGGCGGCCCGCGCCCTTGAGGGCGCCCAGAATGTTCTTGTACTGCACGGGCGAAACTTCATGAACGAACTTCACGAGCGCCGGAGCGTGCTTGAAATCCGGGTCGAAGGCCCATGCATGCTCGTTTTGACGCCCCGTAACCGCGCGCTTCGCTTTTCCGACCTGTATCGAGAACTTCGCCTTCTTTATGACGCCGAGCTGTTCGAGCGAGCGTATCTCCTTCGCCGCTGTCGCAGGACTTACGCCCGCGCGCTTCGCCGCCAACGGGGCCGTGAAAACCTCGGATTGGTTGAGGACGAAGGCACGCAATATCCGCGCGCGAGCGGCGTTGCCGAGAAACCGGGAAAGGAAGTCATCGGCCATTGCCCTGATTCTACTCTCTCCCATTACTTCCTGACAAGCCGCGCGCCGCGCGAAAAACGGCTCGCCCGGCGAGCCGTTTTCCTTCCTTATTCCACGCGCTATTTCAGGGTTACTTTTGCTCCTGCCGTTTCCAGTTTTTTCTTGAATTCTTCCGCATCCGCCTTCTTCATGTCTGCTTTGAGCATCGCCGGAGCGCTCTCGACGAGGTCTTTCGCTTCCTTGAGGCCGAGCGCGAGCGCCTCCTTCACGACCTTAATGACCGCTATCTTCTGCTCGCCCGCGGAAGTGAGCTCGACGTTGAACTCCGTCTTCTCCTCGCCCGCCGCGGCTACCGCCGTCGCGGAAACTCCCCATTTCGTCTCGATGGCCTTGACCAGAGCGTTGAGCTCAAGAACGGTCATTTTCTCGACCGAATCTATAATGGTCTGCGCCGCCGGTGATACTTGATTTTCATCCATAGATTTTTTGGTAAGCGTAGAGCGTTTAGCGATTCGCGTTTAGAAAATTCGCATTCTCTATACGCTAGACGCTATCCGCTAATCGCTATTTGGTAACTACGCCTTCTTCTGCGCTACTTGATCAAGAGCGATCGCAAAGCGTTGAATAGGCGAATTAATAATGTTCGCGAACATGCCGCGCAGTACCTGCATTCCGGGAATGGTCGCTATCTCCTGCATTGCCGCCTGACCCATGAGCTAGCCCTCGAAGACGCCTCCAAGAATGGTGAGCTTATCGGTCAGCTTCTTGCCGAACTCATGGACGAGCCGCGCCGATGCGGTGACGTCCTCTCCCCCGCCTGAGGCGATCGCGACCTCGCCTTCGAGCGGAAGCGCGTCGTGTTTGAGTCCGAGCTTGTCGAGCGCGCGGCGGATGAGCGTCTTCTTCGCGACGAAGTACGAAACGCCGTCTTTTTTGAGAGAACGGCGCATGGCTGATTCTTCCGCGACGTTCACTCTCGTGAAATGCACGAAGACCGAAGAAGCGCCCTCCTTAAGGGCCTTTTCGAGCTTCCCGATTATTGCGGCTTTTTGTTCCTTACTCTTGGCCATACTGACAACATGAAGAACCTTATAAAAGGCCTCGAGCACTCCGCGTGGAGTAGTTCGACCTAGGCAAGTCTGACGCCTCTCGACTGCTCACCTTCTCTGGCCTGATAGTCAGAAGTCTATAAACACATACGGCTGTAGTCAAGTTATCGAGCAATGCTACCATGCTAATTATGGACAGATTAGGGCGCAATAATGATGGAACAGAAACAGTGGTCAGCTTCGAGCGGACAAAAGCCATGCGTCATCCGCATTGGAAAGACGCGGTCGGAGAAATAGAGTTGCGGTTCCGACTCACTGACGAGCTCAAAAAGTGGGCCATTGATGCAACAAGCGCACGCCTCATGGATGACCACGGACGCGAGGAAAAGGCGCTTGTGATGCTGGGAGAAGTCGCCGCCAATGATCTTCGGGCCATCTGGAATAAATGGGATATCAACCAATCTGAAAAGAACGCCGAGTGAAATAGGGCGAGCTACTCGTTAATCATTGCCTCTTCAGGAGAAGAACCTATAATTTCTCGTGCAGGGAGGCGTCTCTCA
>Ga0076007_145_pt1 | contig 7783 bp, 12 predicted proteins | sample RifGroA2_FD_68070 | JGI IMG/M metagenome (GOLD analysis project Ga0076007, IMG submission 68070) | Parcubacteria (Kaiserbacteria) bacterium GW2011_GWA2_58_9 | reverse complement strand
AATCCATAATTAAAATTCCAAGGTGTGCTCATCCTTCGGACTTGGGACGATGGCATCGAGACCGAGATAGTCACGGATACGCTGCGCCAGGAACATCGAGGATTTCGGCTCACCGATAGTAACAAAAATCTTTTTGAGGGTATCTTTCCCACCCTCAACAAACTCCATGAGGTGATCCATGTCTTTGTGCCCTGAATAGCCGTGCAATTGGAGAACCTTCCGGCAGGCGCCGCGGCTTCGGGGAGATCCGGGGCGGGCTCGTGGCGTCTCGTCATACGGATACGCTTTCTCACCACCGCCGACATATCGTCATGAACCCCGCCCTTTCAAGGATGCATATGAGCACCAGGCCAATTATGAGCATAGAAAGAGCGGGATGAAATGGCTTTCTTCCATAGGGGGGCGGATGCGCTACCGGTGGAATTACCGGCACGAGCCGGAGTGTCTTCGCGGGCTTGTCGGAGCGTATTGGCGGACGTTGCTTGGCGCGGCAGGCGTTCTCATCGCAAGCGCCGTGCTCTACGGAGGGGCCGCGTTTTTATCGGCGCTGAAACTCGACGCGGGCGGAGGGGCGCTTCTTACGGGAGGCGGGACCGCTCTCAATCGCGCCGAGCTCAAGGCGACGCTCGACGGCTTCGGTGCGCGAAAAGAGCGATATGAGTTCTTGCGGGAGAACCGTCCGCAGATTGCCGACCCTTCAAAATGATGGCCGGAAGTTATAGGATGAAGAGGTGCCCCCTCGTAGTTCAATGGATAGAACTGGAGTCTTCTAAGCTCTCAATGTAGGTTCGATTCCTACCGAGGGGATAGTACGGCGGCGAGTCCACATGCGCGCGTAGCTCCGGCGGATGACGCTTCACCGCGCATCGTTCGCGGAGCAAGCAACTTTTTAGTATAACGTTGGATGCATGCGCGCTTAGCTCAGTGGTAGAGCAACGTCCTTACACGACGAGGGTCGGGGGTTCGATCCCCTCAGCGCGCACCCCGTTAGAAGTCAGCGAATATTGGCAATACGCGATTGTGCGGAACTGTAACAGGAGTATCGTAATCTTGTGGAACCCAAAACTTCTAACGGGGTGCACATGGAAATCGAGGAAATCAAATGCGTCGTGCGGGGGCAGGTGCAGGGAGTCTTTTATCGCGGCTTCGCCGCGGAGCATGCACAGTATCTGGCGCTCACCGGCTACGCGCGCAACGCGCTTGATCATACGGTCGAGATCGTCGCCCAAGGCCCCAAGGACAAGCTCGAAAAATTCATCGAGCATCTTCGGAAAGGCTCGTTGCAGGCGCGGGTCTCGGAAGTGGATGTGGAATGGCGCAAGCCCGCGGAACGATTCTCTTCGTTCGATGTCGTTCTTTGATCAACGGCCTGTATGAAGATTTGTTCACCTGTGTACATAATCAAATAGGTCCGAATGGGGCCGTTGCAGGACGTTCTCACTGTGATACAGTGCCGTAACTATGACGATCAAGATTTCACCGATAGATATGGACGCGCGGAAGACCCTCGACCTCCGGCCGGGAGATACGGTGCGCGTGTATCAGAAGATCGAGGAAGAGAAGGGAAAGTATCGCCTGCAGGCATTCGAGGGCCTCGTCTTGGCGCGCAAGCACGGGACGGAGCCGGGGGCTACCTTCACCGTGCGGCGCGTTCTCTCGGGTGTCGGAGTCGAAAAGGTTTTCCCTCTGTACTCTCCCATGATAGACAGGATCGAAACGATTAAAAGGAGCCGCGTGCGCCGCGCGAAGCTCTACTACATCCGCGACAAGGTCGCGCGCGAAGCGCGCCGGCAATTGCGCCGTACCCGCATGATGGGCGCCTCCCCGACGGAAGAGTCGAAGCTTGAAGCTGTAGCGGAAGCGGACGTTCGCGAAGAGGGCGAGCCAGTAGTAGCAGAAGCGAGTGACCAAGCAAAAGAGTAGAGCCCTTTTTATTTATCAACAATTGGTAGACGCTAACAGTTTGAGGCGTGTTAGCGTGTTGACATGGGTAAGCGGGGACCCAAGCCGAAGAGACTAATTTCAGAAAAGTGGACGCCAGAACTTGCGTATGCCATCGGTCTACTTGCAACCGACGGATGTTTGGCGACGAAAGTTCACCTCGTAGATCTGACGTCGAAAGACCGCGAGCAGCTCAAGAACTTTTGTACATGTATCGGTCTCGACTTGAAAATAAGCAGAAAATCGTCTGGGCGCGTGGGTAGCGAAAAGAATTACCTTCGCGTTCAATTCAAAAATGTAATTTTCTACAATTTCCTCATTTCGATAGGGCTGACACCAGCGAAATCAAAGACGCTCGGCGCTCTGAGTATCCCACCCCAGTTCTTTTGGGACTTCTTGCGTGGAGTGTACGACGGAGATGGTTCTTCGTATGCGTATTGGGACCCACGGTGGCGTTCTAGTTATATGTTTTACACGAGCTTTGCATCTGCGAGCAGACGCTTTGTTGACTGGATTCGGGATGAGATTAACCAACGTACCGGTGTCCCCGGGCATATGTCGACCGCAGGTATAGCTTCAGATGCGCCGGTGTAGAAATTGGTAGACTACTGCGCTTGAGGTGCGTAGGCCGTAATTGGCGTGGAGGTTCGAGTCCTCTCCGGCGCACAAATACTCCAACGCCTTGTTATTATGGCGCTATGGCGTTCTTTACCGGAAAGGGAGATAAGGGGACGACGAAACTTTTTGATACGCCGTCCGGCGCTCGGGTCTTGAAGTCTTCCCCGATCTTCGAGTGTTTAGGACAACTCGATGAGTTGAATACTATCATCGGGTGGTGCAAAGTCGCTTGTCCGGATGATTTTCGTTTTCAAGAACAGAGCGGGAGAGAGCTACTCCACGATGTTCAGGACCATCTTTTTACTATCCAGGCCGAAGCGGCAGGTGCGCCGAAATCGGTCCCACAGTCGAGCATCGAAAAGGTGAGCTCACTTATCAATGGTATTGAAAAAGAACTTCCGGAAATAAAGACATTCCTCGTGCCGGGCGGAACCGAATTTTCCGCGCGGCTCGATATCGCGCGGGCGCTGTCGCGCCGCGCGGAGCGAAGGCTCGTGACGCTCCACGAATCGGGAGAGCGTGCTATCTCCGAATCAAGTCGGGCGTATGCCAACAGGCTCTCGTCGCTTTTTTACGCGCTCACGCGTCTTGCGAATCATCGTGCCAGCATCGTCGAACAAGCGCCTTCGTATCGAGACATCGAATAATCTATGGTGCGGCCTCGATTGCCAAAATTACCCAAGAGCATCGAAGAGGCGGCGGAGTGGTATATGCGCTACGTCTCGCCGCTCTCGCTCGTCGCGGCTCTCTTTATCGACACCTTCTTTCTTCTGCGCAGGGTCGACACGCTTTTGACGAGCCTGGTGCTCTTCTTCTACCTCGCGCTTGCCGCCTCGATCATCGTCCTTATCAGTCTCATTCAGACGGGGCGCCTGCGGCAGTGGTGGCTTCTCGCCGTAACTCCCATTCTGCCGGTCGTCTCGCAGTTCGCGTTCGGCGGGCTCTTCATCGCGTTTCTCTCGCTCTATTCGAGAAGCGCGGCGTATTCCTGGAGCTGGATATTCGTCGTCGCGCTCATCGTGCTCCTCGTCGCCAACGAGCGCTTCGTGCGCTTCTACATGCACTTCGCCTTTCAGGTGAGCATATTCTTCACCGTGCTGTTCTCCTTTCTCATATTTTACATCCCGCTTGTCTTTCGCGCCGTAAGTCCGGAAATGTTCGTCGCAAGCGGTGTCGCGAGCCTCATGGCCGTCGCCGCGTTCCTCCGCGTGCAGGCGTATCGCGCTCAAGGAGGCGGGGATATATCACGGTATCGCGCGGGCGGGCGACGAGTATCGCGCGTTGTATGAGCCGGTGCCGTGGTATCGCGGCTACCTTCTCATGCCAGCGGTATTCCACCGCGCGCCGGGCGAGCCTGCCTATGCGTTCAGCGCGGTCTTCGCGCCCGTCGGCCTCTCGACGACCGTATATCACGAGTGGCAGCGCCTCGATGAGACGGGGAGGTGGGTAACGGTCGAGACGGTGCCGTTCTCGATCGCGGGAGGGCGCGAAGGCGGCTATCGGGGATATTCCGTGCTGTACGGCATTGCCTCCGGGAAATGGCGCGTGACGGTGAAGACCGGACACGGGCAGATCATCGGAAGGATCGCGTTCGACGTTGTTGACGTCGGGGAGCCGGTACCCCTCGAAACCGTGGTACGCTAAAAGCGAGGCCTGCCCGACGGCAGGCGGGTCGAATTATCCATATTCAAGCGAACAAAGCCGTATGATCCAAACATTCGCATGGGTTTTCGGCATAGTGTTTCTGACCGTCGGCGTACTGGGATACGTGCCCGGCATCACGCAGGACGGCATGCTTCTTGGCCTTTTCGAGGTAGACGGGCTTCACAACATCGTCCACCTTATTTCCGGCCTTGCGGCAATAATCGCGGCCTACGGGCTGTACGCTCCGCGCCTGTATTTCCAGGCGTTCGGCGTCGTCTATGGAATCGTCACCGTCCTCGGATTCGTCCAGGGCGACAACGTTCTCGGACTCATCGTCGTCAACACGGCCGACAATGTCTTGCATCTCGTCATCGCCGCGGCCGCGCTCTATATCGGCTTCGGGATGAAAGAGGGTGGAGGGAGCCCAGCGAGCAGTCCGGCATAGTTTTGGTGCGGGTTTTCCGGCGCGACGCCCCTCGATCCCGGGGCGTCGCGTTTTTAGGCTTTATTTGCTACACTGCCGCGTTGATGGCGACCGTGGTGTAACGGTTAACACTGATAGAAAGTGCGATAATATCCCAATGAGAATTGCCTTCTTTACCGACACGTTCCCTCCCGAAGTGAACGGGGTGGCGAACACCGCCGCACGCGCGGCGCGCGCACTCGCTACCGCCGGTCACCAGGTGAAAGTGTTCACGGTATCAAGGCTCTCTCAGGAAGAGATACAAAAAGAGGTTGGTGGGGCGTATGAGGTCGAGACAATACCTTCGGTACGGCTCCCGATATATCTCGGCGTGCGCGTGACGGCTCCGGTAGGGCTTGCGCTCCGCAAAATCGCCCGGTTCAAGCCCAACATACTTCATGCCCACACGCCATTCTCGATGGGGTGGGAAGCGGTATGGGCCGCGCGATTCCTCGGCGTTCCGCTCGTTGGCACACACCATACATTTTTCAACCACTACCTGAAACACGTGCACCTCGACTATGCATGGGCCGAGCGCCTTTCTTGGAAACTCACCATCAGCTACTACAATCGCTGTGATCTGGTCGTGAGTCCCACGCGCTCTCTCGTCGATGAGCTTGTCCGCAATGGTCTGAAACGACCTTACGAGATCATACCGAACGCCGTCGACACACAACTGTTCCGACCGGCTACCGATGCGACGCAACTCAAGGTGCGGCTCGATCTGCCGGAGAGAGTTGTCGTTTACATGGGCCGCTTGAGCTACGAAAAGAGCGTCGATCAGGCGCTTCGCGCGTTCAAGCTTGTTGTCGAGCGGGGAGAAAACGCGATGTTCGTTATCATCGGGAACGGTCCGGGGAAGGGCGGGCTCGAGTCTCTCTCGCGCGACCTTGGTCTTGAGAAGCGAGTGCGATTCACCGGTTTCATCTATGGAAACGAACTTGTGGAATACTTACAGGCCGCTGATGTCTTTCTGACCGCGAGCAAGAGCGAGAACATGCCGCTCGCGATACTCGAGGCGATGGCGACCGGGCTTCCCATTCTGGCCGTACGCTCGCTCGGGCTCACTGAGATGGTCGCCCACGGGAATAACGGATACTTATTGGCGCCGGACGATATATCTTCGATGGCCGAACACACGCTCAAGCTCTTGCGAGACGACGGTCTTAGGCATTCGTTCGCCGCGGCCTCTCGCGCGTTGTCGGAGAAATATTCGGAGCACACCATTACGCGGAAATTTGAGGAGCTGTATTCGCGATTGACCGCGAGTCATAAAAAAGCATGAAGGAATCCTTTTTTGAGGAGCGCGGCTTGTACTATCGCACGAACGACCTGCGAGAGGGCCGCCCCACACTCGTTTTCATTCACGGACTCTCCGGCTCATCGTCGGTCTGGCCGCCGTATGAGCGATATTTCGAGGACTCATTCAATGTTGTCAGCATGGACCTGCGTGGACACGGGAGGTCAAGGAAACTTTTTTTCTACAGTGCATATTCGCCCGAACTCATCGCCGAAGATATTCTGGCGCTCCTCAGTCACCTCGCAATACGGCGCTGTATCGTCATCGGACACTCGTTTGGGACACTGCTCGCGCTGTCGGCCATCAAACAGGCGCCGGAACAGTTCTCTGCAGTCGTCTTTTTGAGCCCGACCTATGGCGCCTCCGACGCGTGGTGGTTGCCATTTGCCCGGGTGTTCACTTCTGTTTTCGCCTTTTTATCCGTCTTGTTGCCTTTTAATCCAAAGCCTAGAGGTCATGTCGATTACTCTACATATGCGCCGACGGGAGACTGGAGTTTGCGACGGATCATCCCCGACATTCGCAATACGAGCCTGCGCGTATACCTTTTCTGTACGCAGCATATTTACAAACTGGATACCGAGGAATGGTGGCGCGGACTCGATATCCCCGTTCTCATCGTGCATGGGAAAAAAGATACCGTTATCCCGGTTACGAGTGCGGAGAAATTGCACACACTGCTACCGAGCTCAAAGCTCGTTCTGTTGGAAAACGCGAATCACATCCTTCCGGTAAACAACATTTCCGAGGTTACTGCCGTGCTCTCTTCTTTTCTCGCCGATAACGATCCAGGAAAAAGTTTGAAGCCTTAGCAATAGCCTTCGGTCGGAAAATCTGCACGAGGTAATTCCCCATTTTGTCTTTGCCGGGCACCAGCATCCGGATAAAAGGACTTTCCGTGAAGTAGTTCTCCTGCAGAATTTTTTCGCGGGTAGCCCATACTTTATCTACATCTCCTTTTGCCCCCAAATTTTTTCTCATTTCTTGTTCCTCAATGTTTACTGAACTCCGCCATGACAGCAGCATTGTAAAGTGGGGGAATAGCAGGTTGGACAACGTTGGGGCTGTTGAGCAATGTTTCTGCTGCGAGAAGCCGCTGTTGCTCTCTCGACTCACGTCTTTGTCTGATTTCTTCAGCGTCCATGGTGAGTGCTAATGCCGTGCCGCCTAGTACGACCTGTCGGCGCGTCAGTCCTAGTTTCTTTTTGTCTGGACTCTCGTCCATACTGCATATGCTATATACGGCGCCGTATCTCTACTTGATGAGACATAAATGCTTCCACAGAAAGGTCCCATGAGTATTGTAGCGCTTTTTTGCGGCATGCCTCGCGCGAAAGAGAAAGGCATTTTACGGCTACTTCCGCAAGATTTTCCGATATGTATCCGTCCACTCCGTTCGTGACGATGTCTTTCGGCCCCATCGCGTCGTGCGCTGCGACTGGAAGCCCGCAGGCGAATCCCTCGAGTACGGTGAGTCCGAAAGTTTCGGAGCGCGACGGGAAAACATAGACATCGCAAACGGAGAGCCAGTCGACGAGCTCCTGCCCTTTTTTATACCCTACGAACCTAGCGATGCGGCCGTACTTCGATTCGAGGTGGCCGCGGTATGGCCCGTCACCTATGACGAGTTTCGAGCCGGGAAGCGGAGCGTCGAGGAACTCCTCTATGCTCTTTTCTTTCGCGATCCTTCCGAAGTAGACGAAGATTGGTTTCGGAAGACCCGGGTCGATGGTACTCGATTCATTCCGCTTGAAGAGCTCCGTGTCGACGCCGAACGGCCACAGGACGAGGTTCTTGAACCCTCGCGCGGCCAGTTG
>Ga0076007_141_pt1 | contig 8123 bp, 5 predicted proteins | sample RifGroA2_FD_68070 | JGI IMG/M metagenome (GOLD analysis project Ga0076007, IMG submission 68070) | Parcubacteria (Kaiserbacteria) bacterium GW2011_GWA2_58_9 | reverse complement strand
CCTCGGCTCCGAGCGTCAGTTTCGCCTCCGCCGACAACTTCGGCATCGCGATCACCTTCACGGAGACCATGAAGGTCAGCGGCGGCCCGAACGCGGCGGACAACATCGCGAACTACACGCTCGAAAGTCCTGCTGGAACATCCATCTCGCTCGGCGGAAAGACCGTCACGTACGACGGTCAGACGAAAACGGCGCGAATCACCGGCCTTTCGCTCTCGAACGGGACCCAGTTCAAAGTGACGATCGCGACGCCCGTGCAAGACTTGGCGGGGAACGGCATCTCCACTTCCGGCGACCCTGCGGGCAACCTCGCGTTCGGCACGGTGCAGAATTCTTCGACTACGGGCGGTCAGCTTGGCCCAGGGACGGGAACTGTCGACCAGAGCATGCAAGGCATGAACCCGACGCAGGCCTCGCCGATGAGACTCCCGCCGCAACCTCGCTGTGCAACGCCGACATCAACGGCCAGCAGTTCGCGGGCGTGCCGACGATAGCCACGGCCGCCGCGAACGCGGACGCGGGGACGGTGACCATCACGACCGCGGGAGCAGAGTCGAGCGCGAACGCGTTCATCTGCATCGAGCTCACCGGCGTCGTCAATTCGAGCGTTCCCTCGAGCTCCGGCTACACGGTTGACATCAAGACGCGCGACACTGCCGCGAACAACCGCACGGTCCTCGAAACGAAGACCACGTCTCCCTTCTTCCTTGGGCAGGCGGGTAGTCTCACGCTTACCGTAAACGTTTTCAATGACGGCAACGCAAACAGCACGATCAACGCGAATGAAGGCATTTCCGGTGCTCGCGTCTTTCTCTTCTCACCCGCAATCGGTGGCAACTCGACGACGACGAACGCCTCCGGTGTTGCGTCCTTCACGCAGCTTGCAGCCGGAGACTACATGGTCGGCATTGATCCCGGTTCCCTCCAGACGGCATCCTCGACCGTCACGTACAACTCCGTGCCCCAGCCCTTCACCGTTTCTTCGGCGAACCTCGTCAAGAACATCATCGTTACCGGCGGCGGCGATACCGTCTCGATCTCGGGAACCATCACGGGGCCGAGCGGCACCAGCGTAGACGTCTTCGCGATGAGCCCAAACGGATTCGCCAAAACGACGGTCGCGCTCACCGGTGGGGCCGACGCCTACACCCTGCGCGTTTCCCCGAACACGACCTACAACGTCGGCGTCGGTCCTGCGATGTCTGAGGCGCACTTTACGCCCGGCGCTCCGCCGCCTCCGCCTCCGACTTTCACCTTCATGCCGCCGCCGAATCTCTCCGTCGTCGTCGGCGCGAGCTCGGTTACCGGCAAGGACTTCACGCTGACGGCCGCATCGAAGACCATCGCCGGCTCCGTTCTCGATTCCGCGGGTAGCGCCGTCTCGAACGCCGGCGTCTTCGCGCGTCCGATCTCCAACACCTCCGGCGGCGCGAGCTCCGATCTCGGTTTCGGAAGCGGCGGGCAGACCAACACCTCCGGCGCCTTCTCCATCAACGTCATTCCGGGCACCTACCTTGTCGGCGTCTTCAAGCCCGGCATGCCATCGGTGCCCGACCAGCAGATAACAGTGCCATCGAGCGGCGGGAACACGCCAAGCTCGCTTACCTTCAAGCTCGGCACCGCCTCGACCCTCACGATCTCGGGCACGGTGAAAGACAACAACGGGAACGCCATTCCCTATGCCGGCGTCGGCGGGCGCAAGGTCGTTTCGACGAGCGACACGACTCCGATAGGAGGCGGACAAGGTAACTTTGTCGGAGGGCCGACCGATGCCAACGGCGCGTACACGCTCTACGTGACGAACGGCGTCTGGCAGATAGAATCCTTCGCTCCCGGGTTCGGCAAGCTCGGCTCGAAGACGGTCACAGTCTCCGGCTCTTCGCTCTCCGGCCAGGACTTCTCGGCGCAAACGCTCACACTCGGTACCTTGCAGGGTTCGACGACGCAGGCCTCGGTCGGCGTGCAGGGCGTAATGGTGCGCGCGGAAGGCGAAAACGGCGCGAACATGGCCGTCTCCGATTCGAGCGGCACCTATACGATGAAGCTTCCCGTCGGCACCTACAGCGTTTCCTGCTTCTTCCCGGGCGTCGGCGATTCCGCGCCGAACACGGGTGTCGCGATTACCGACGGCGGCACGACAAACTCGCACTGCGCGCAGGGAGCCTCCATAACGGTTACGGTCAATCTCACGGATGGAACGAATCCGATAACCGGCGCATACGTGGACGCGCGCACCGCGACCGGCCGGGGCAACGGCACGAGCCAGAGTGTCTCATCGGGCGCGAACGCGACCTATACGCTCACGCTCCCGCCGGGCACCTACACCATCCGCGCGGGCCATCCGTCCTTCGGACCGATAGGCTCGACGGCGAGTGTCAGCGCGACGCAGAGCATCACATATACCGCGCCCGCGCTCTTCAACGTAACAGGTTCGGTGATCGCCTCCGGCGTCGGCGCCAACAACGCCTTCGTCTCTCTCACCGGCACGCCGACCGGCCAGTCCAACGTCATCACGACCGGCGCGCAGACGGATTCGGGCGGCGCGTTCACGATCCGAGCTCCGGCCGGAAGCTACCAGATACGCGCGGACAAGCCCGGCTTCATATCCTCGCCTCCCGCCACGGTCGCCGTCTCGGGTAACACGGCGGCGGGCTCGGTAGAGCTCACGACCGCCGCGCGGACGATCACCGGCACCGTAACCTTGAGCGGCGCCGGCGTCTCTGGCGCTTTCGTCGACGCGACGAACGGCAACGGCGGCTTCGCGGTCGCGCAGACGGATTCCGCCGGCGCCTACTCGCTCGGCGTTTCTCCCGACTCGTGGAATCTCACGGCGCACTCCATCGGCTACGAGGGTTCGCTTTCGAGCGTCGCCGCGGGCGCGACGGGTCAAACGATCGCGCTTTCGGCTATCTCCGGATTTACGGTAACGGCCGAGAAGCAAGAAACGATAACGCCGACGCAGGGCGGATTCGTCACCAACTCCGATATTGGCGCAAACTTCAGAATGACGATCCCCGCGAACGCGCTCGGCACGGGGTCGAACGCCGGTACAGTGAAGACGCAGGCGAACACGGCCGTCCCGAACTCGGCGAACGGCACCGTTCTCTCCAAGAGCGCGGTTTCCATCTCTTCCGTCGATTCGTCTGGACAGCCAGTCAAAAACCTCAATGACGAGGTAACCATCGTCGTGCCCTACAGCGAGGCGGACATTCCGAGCGGCCGCTCCGAGAGCGACATCCAGCTCGGCGTATGGAACGATGCGACGCAGACCTACGACATCCTCTCGACGACCGTCGATGCGACGAACAACACCCTCACCGCGAATATCTCGCACTTCTCGGATTTCGCTCCAATCGTGCCTGCCCAGTCGAGCAGTTCCTCCAGCGACAGCGGCGGCGGGGGAGGAGGAGGGGGAAGCGTCGGCGGCGGCGGCAGTAGCATCAATTCGGGCATAACGACCACGGCAACCACGACCGCGAAAGCGCAGATCACCTATCCCGACGGGCGCGTCGTGTATGTCGATCAAAATCTCGGCATTGCGGCCGCCGCTTCCGGTTCTGCAAGCGTCGCATCAAGCGCAAAAGCGGCGCGCTTCGCCGTTCTGCTCAAGCAGGGCTCGAAGCACGCCGATGTCTCGCGCCTCCAGAGGCTCCTCGGAGTCGAGCCGACAGGCTACTTCGGCGCGCTGACCAGGGCGGCGGTCGAGGCGTTCCAGCTGAAGCATTCGATCGCAAAGCGGGGAGACGCGGGTTTCGGCCTCGTGGGTCCGATGACCAGAGCAAAGCTGAATGAGCTCGGTTCGGACTCGCTCGCCGCAAGCGCTTCGAGTCTCGCGCCCGGCGCACCCGCGAACGCTTTGTTCTCGGTTCGCCTTGCGCAAGGCTCCCGAGGAGCCGACGTGAAGCGCCTGCAGAGCCTGCTTGGCGTCGAGTCAAGCGGCTACTTCGGCGCACTGACCAGGGCGGCGGTCGAGGCTCTCCAGCTGAAGTACGGCATCGCTAATCCGGGAAACGAAGGATTTGGCACGCTCGGCCCGAAGACGCGCGCGAAGATCGGCGAGGTCTTCGGAAGCCCGCGTCGGCGCTTCGGGCGACGACGTGAAGACCCTGCAGATCGTCCTCAACAGCGATCCCGACACGCGCGTTGCTACGGATGGCGACGGGGCTCCGGGCAGTGAGACGACGCTCTTCGGCCGCCTCACACTGAAAGCGATCAAGAAGTTCCAGGAAAAGCACGGCATCGCAAGGCTCGGAGAAGACGGATACGGCAATGTCGGTCCGAAGACGCGCGCGAAGCTGAATACGCTCCTAGCCGCGTGGCTGAAGGCGCTCCTCCCAACCTCGGTTCCCGCGCAAACGCCGGCGCCGACGCCCGCTCCTGCTTCAACCTCGACTCCTGTTGCGAGTACGGCGGCCGCGGCTACATCGAGCGTTTCTGCCGATGCGAGCGCGTCAACGACCTCGGCGGCCTCGACAACGATTCAGTAACGCATTACCAGATACGAGCCGCGGCGCGCCAGGCGCCGCGGTTTGTTTTTGGCTTGAAATAAAGCTATAGTGGCATATCTCCGGGCGGGAGTTTTTTCATTTATGGAAATCAGGAATATTGCAATTACCCCAGTAGGAAAGCGCTGTGCGCTTCCTACGGGGCAGGTCGCGCACTCTTGCATCGGCTTCTTTGTCGTATGGAGATAAGAAACATCGCGATCATAGCCCATGTGGATCATGGGAAGACGACCATTACCGACGCGCTCCTGCGGCAGACGGGCGTCGCGGAAGAAGGGGTCTCGATGGATTCCAACGCTCTCGAGCGCGAGCGGGGCATCACCATTTATTCGAAGAACGCCTCCATTCCGTACAGAGGCACGAAGATAAATCTCGTGGACACGCCCGGGCACGCGGATTTCGGGAGCGAGGTGGAGCGCGTTCTGCGCGCCATCGACTCCGTTCTTTTGGTCGTCGACGCGCAGGAGGGGCCCATGCCGCAGACGCGCTTCGTGCTGAAAAAGTCGCTCGAACTTGGCTTGAGACCCATCGTCGTCGTCAACAAGATAGACAAACCGGCTGCTGATCCGGCTCGTGCCGAAGAAGGGGTGCTCGAACTTTTTCTCGAACTCGGTGCGACGAACGAACAGTCCGATTTTCCAGTTGTGTATACGATAGGGAAGCAGGGCATCGCGAAATTGAAACTTGAAGATGATTCCAAAGATCTCACTCCGCTTCTCGAGACCATTATCAGACATGTCCCCGCTGTCGCGCCGGGCGAAAGGGATAAAAAGATCGCGCGGTTGCAGCCGTTCAATCTCGGGTACGACAATTTTCTTGGGCGGCTCGCGATAGCGCGGGTATACGAGGGCACACTGCATACGGGCGACGCGGTTTTCATAAAAAAGCCTGACGGGATCACACGCAACGGAAAAGTGACAAAGATGTTCAGCTTCTGCGGTTTGAATCGTATTGAAACGTCGAAAGCCGAAGCGGGAGATATCGTTGTCGTTGCCGGACTTCCGGATATTTACATCGGTGATACCATCACGAACGATGCGAATGTGGAGCCGCTCCCAGCCATAGCGATCGACGACCCCACTATCTCGCTGAATTTTTTGGTCAACAATTCTCCCTTCGCAGGGCGCGAAGGAAAGTATGTGACATCGCGGCAGCTACGCGACCGTCTTGCAAAAGAACTGGAGATCAACGTCGGTCTTCGCGTCGACTTCGCCGACGACTTTTTCAAAGTATCGGGGCGGGGAGAGCTTCACATCGCGATCTTGCTCGAGAACATGCGCCGCGAAGGGTATGAGATGCAGGTCTCGCAGCCCCAAGTTATTTTTCATGCGGAGAACGGCGTCAAGATGGAGCCTTTTGAGGAGGTTATCGTGGACGTGCCAAGTGAGTATCAAGGAGCCATCATTGAGCGTCTCGGAACTCGCAAGTTCATAATGAAGGATCTGAAAGTCCACGACAGTCATTCGTCCTCCGCTTCGCGGTCGCAGGTGCGCTTGATTTTCGAGGGACCTACACGCGGCCTTCTGGGATATCGCAATCAGTTTGTTCTGGACACGCGCGGTGAAGGCATCATTTCGTCTCGAGTCATCGGCTTTTTCCCGTACGCGGGCGAGATACGAAAGCGGGCGGTCGGTTCCATGATCTCGATGGCCTCTGGAAAAGCGCTAGGATATTCTCTCTGGAATCTTCAGGAGCGTGGCGTGCTCTATATACACGCCGCGACAGAAGTGTACGAGGGCATGGTCATTGGCAACACTTCGAAGGGCGAAGAAATGGCGGTCAATCCGACCAAAAACAAAAATCTCACCAACGTCCGCTCGTCGGGCACCGACGAAGCGCTCACGCTCATTCCTCCGTTCCGGCTCACCATAGAGCGCGGGCTCGAAGTGATGGGCGAGGATGAATATCTCGAAATAACGCCGACATCCGTGCGCCTGCGCAAGCAACAACTCACCGAGAACGACCGCGTCCGCGCGCGGCGGCTCGGACTCTAGCTTATCCACGCGGGTCGGTAGCGCATGCCCGGACCCGTGTGATGATAATGGTATGTCATTCATGCCGATGGGTGTGGGCGCGCCTGTTCCGCTTCCTAAAACGAGGATGGGCCGGTGGAAAGCGAGCAAAACCATCGTGAAAGAATCCTGGCGGCTCCTCATGCTCGACAAGGAGATACTGTGGTTCCCCGTGATTTCCGGGCTTGTCACGCTCCTCGTGTATGCCGCCGTCGGCTATACGTATTTTCTTACGGTACTTGGCGGGAATTTCAACGCCCTGGAAACCCTGGAAGAGAAAGGATTCGACATTGTATCGCTCGTATTCCTTTTCGTCCTGTACACGCTCTCCTTTTTTGTCGTGAACTTTTTTCAGGCAGGCATCATGATAATCGCGCGCGCGCGATTCTCCGGGCGGGATCTCGGTTTTGCCGACGGCATCGCCGGCGTGGCCTCAAAACTCGGCAAGCTTTTCGTATGGTCGGCCATCAACGCGACGGTCGGCGTCATTCTCGCTCAGACAGCTTCCCGTTCGCGGATGCTCGGCAATATCGTGTCGATGCTTTTAGGCGCCGCATGGAACATAATGACCTTCTTCAGTTTGCCGGCACTTGTCTTGAATGACGTTTCGATACCGGGTGCCTTCAAGGAGTCTGCCTCGATGGTTAGGAGGGTATGGGGGGAGACCATCATCGTCGTCTTTGGGGTCGGGCTTTTCTTTGGCGTGATCGTAGGAGTGGGGATAATAGTATGTTTCGTTGCGGCCGGGATCGCCTTTGAGGTGTTTGCCGCAGAAACACTCTCGGTCTTGATACTGCTCGGCGTACTGCCGCTTTTCATCATCATCGTGCTCATCACTGCCTCGGCACTCGGCGCCATATTCAAGACCGCGCTCTACGAATATGCCAGCACGGGCCAGATACCCGCTGGATTTTCTCCAGAGATAGTCCAGGACGCCATCTCTCGGAAATGATCGTTCAATGTCGCAGACGTACCAGTGAGGCGGATTTGATACAATGACGGCATGACCAAGCGGCCGATGCCCAAGAGCGAGGAGGAGTGGAAGCAGATGCTTACGCCGGAGCAGTACCACGTACTGCGGGAGAAGGGGACCGAGATGGCGTTTACTGGAGAGTACGTCCACGAGAAGGCCAATGGCACCTATGCATGCAAGGCATGCGGGAATCCTTTGTTCGATTCCACCGCGAAATTCGATTCCGGCACCGGCTGGCCGTCATTCGATTCCGCGTTGCCAGGCGCCGTCGAGCAACATCGCGACTCTAGCGGTGGCATGGAACGCATCGAAACAACCTGCGCTCGTTGCGGCTCTCACTTAGGGCACGTTTTCGACGACGGCCCGACGCAAACAGCCAAGCGATACTGCATTAACTCCGTCTGCCTCGCTCTCGAGGAGAAGTAATGGATACGTATGCGTGATATGCGACGCTTATAAAGCCCGCGTGGGCGCCGCCGGCATGGGTTTTCGGGCCTGTGTCGAATTCCCCAAACCCAAGATTTGCAGGATGATTTTACTGATATTCACACATCTCCCTAGCTAGTGTATGGTGCAGGTGCGATACTTCACCCATGAGCACCCACCATCCCAACCGCGCCCTCTCCCAAGAGG
>Ga0076007_139_pt1 | contig 8203 bp, 7 predicted proteins | sample RifGroA2_FD_68070 | JGI IMG/M metagenome (GOLD analysis project Ga0076007, IMG submission 68070) | Parcubacteria (Kaiserbacteria) bacterium GW2011_GWA2_58_9 | reverse complement strand
GAAGGCGTGAGTAGAACCCTTCGTAGCTTTAGCGAAGTAGGGTTGGCGGCTACGAAGAATTCCGCAGATACCTCGCAGCTTGCTGCGAGGAGCTTCATTGGAAGGAGAGCGGACGGCACGATCTGCCGTGGCGGAAAACGAAAGATCCGTACCATATCCTCGTTTCCGAAGTGATGCTTCAGCAGACGCAAGTGCCGCGCGTTATCGGGAAGTACAACGAGTTCTTGAAAAAGTTCCCGACCGTTCAGGCATTGGCAAGGGCGCCCCTTGCCAAGGTACTCAAGGTTTGGAGCGGGCTTGGGTACAACAGGCGTGCGAAATTTCTTCGAGATGCAGCCGTACAGATTGTCGAGAAGTATGACGGCAAGGTTCCGTGCGATTATGACTCACTTCGAACACTTTCGGGGATAGGGGATTACACGGCCCGCGCAATCCGCGTGTTCGCCTTCAACGAGCCCGATACTCTCTTGGAAACCAACATCCGAACGGTTCTGATCCACCACATCTATTCCGATGTTCTTAAGAACATTGGAATAAGTGATGCGGAGCTTGCGACTGTTGCCAGAGAGGTCGCTACGGCTCAAGACCCGCGGGAGTGGCATTGGGCGCTGATGGACTACGGCGCGCATCTGAAGAAAACGGGCATTCGCAACAATCACAAAAGCGCGCACTATGTCCGCCAATCAAACTTCGAAGGGAGTTTGCGGCAAGTGCGGGGACAGGTTCTCCGCGATCTCATGAAAGGGGCGAAGGGGAGAAAGGGGAAGAAATGGGCAGAAGCGCTCGCTTCGCTCGCGCGCGACGGCCTTGTCGCCGGGCAAAAGGGTACGTGGCGTATCGCTTAGACCGAGACGATGACCCCATTGGAAAGCTTGCTTCCAACGGGGCAGGCGGGAATGATTAAACGCTGACGATAACCGGGATGACTATCGGCCTCTTCAATGTTCTCTGCAAAAGGAAGCGGGCGACCGACTCCGCGAGGTCGTCGCGGGCGGCGTCGAGATCGGCCGCGCGGGGGTTGCGCAGGGAGGCTTCCACCGATTTGCGGATGATGAGGCGCGTCTGGTCCATCAGCTCCTTGTTGTCGCGCAAATAGACGAAGCCGCGCGAGATGATGTCGGGCGATTTGTGGAGCCTGCCCGAGCGGCGGTCGATCGTGGCGACGACGACGCAGAATCCCTCCTGCCCGAGCGCCTTCCGGTCGCGCATCAAGACGTCGGAGAGCTCGCTCACGGTGTGGCCCTCGACGACGCGCAGTTCGGAAGGCGCTTTCACGGGCAATTTCACGATCCGCTGGCCGCCTCCCTGTATCTCGACGATCGAGCCGTTGTCGGGTATCGCGACGTTATTCGGACTGACGCCCTGCTCGATGGCGAGATCCGCGTGCACGCGGAGCATGTAGTGGTAGCCGTGCACGGGGACGAAGAACTTCGGCCGTATCTGCCGGTGTATCCACGCGGCCTCCTCCCTGTTGCCGTGGCCGGAGGCGTGCACGTCGCTCGCGTGGTAGGTGATGATGTGCGCGCCCTGGCGCGAGAGATTGTCTTTCAGCTTCTGCACGGCCCGCTCGTTCCCCGGAATGACGGAGGAGGAGAGGACGACCGTGTCTTCGGGCGTGAGCCTGATGTACTTGTGGGTCTTGTTGCCGATGCGCGCGAGCGAGGCGAACTCGTCGCCCTGCGCGCCTGTCGCGAGGATGATGAGCCGCTCGGGCTGATACTGGCCCATGTTCTCGACCGGGATGACGGTGTCGTCCTTGTACTTGATGAGGCCGATCGTGCGCGCGATCTCGATGTTGGTGCGCATCGAGCGTCCGTCAATGACGATCTTCTTGCCGTATTGCTCCGCAAAATGCACAACGCGGATAAGACGCTCGAGGTGGGAGGCGAACATCGCGACGACGAGCCTGCCTTTGGCGTCTTTGATTATCGCTTCGAGCGTGCGGTAGACGATGCTCTCGGGGATGGAGAATCCCGGTTGCCAAACGTTGGTGGAGTCCATGAGGAGCGCGAGGACGTTGCGCTTCTTGAAGATCGCGTATTCCTGATGCTCCTCCTCCGTCGGCTCGCCGTTCTCGTGGTCGAGCTTTATGTCGCCGGTGAAGACCACGTCGCCCCACGGCGTCTCGATGATGATGCCCATTGAATCGGGCACGGTGTGTGTGACATTAAAGAAACGCACGGTTGCGTTTCCGAGCTTTATCGCTTCGTCCATCTCGACTTCGCGTATCTGGAGCTGTGAGCCCTGCACGAATTCCTCCTGGCGCTTCTGTATCATCATGCCCGTGAGCTTGCGGGTGTAGATAACGGGGTTGCCGATCCTGTCCATGATGTAGGGAATGCCGCCGATGTGGTCGAGGTGGCCGTGCGAGACGAGGAGGCCCCGGATCTTTCCGCGCCGCTCCTCGAGGTAGCCGGTGTTGGGCAGGATGTAATCGATGCCCGGCGTCTCCTCCTCGCGGAACTGGAATCCGCAGTCGAGGATGAAGATGTCGGGACCGATCTCGACGGCCGTCATGTTGCGGCCGATCTCCTCCACGCCGCCCAGGGGAATGATGCGGACGGTGTTGGCGTCCGGTTCGGATATCCGCGCGGCCGGAGCGCGGCCGGAGCGCGGGTGATGCTCCACCCGCGTGCGGCCGGGGCGCCGCGGATGCGGGGGGCGCGAACCGAAGTGGCGGGGTCCGCGGCGGCCGGGCCGGGCCGCTCCGCGCTCCCGCGGGCGAGCGGGCGAAGAGGGGCCGGCGCTCCGTGGAGCGCCGGCATACGGCGCATGGTCATGTTGGTGGTCCATAGTTAGGTTAAGTTAGGTTAGATGTTCTTTTATGTTTATTCCGTAAAGATATGCCACACGCGCTCCGTGTCGGCGTACCACTCGTACACGTTCAAAAAGCGCTCCGAAGCTCCGGAAAGCGCTCCGAGCTCCACGCCCTCGAGGCGTTCGGGAACGACGTAGATGAACTCCGGCGCGTAGAGGAAGATCGCCGGCCTGTCGTCCGCCACGTACTCGATGAACCGCTCGTAGAGCGCGTCGCGCTCGCGCTTTTCGGTCGTCGCGCGCGCCTGGGCGAGCAGGGCGTCGGCCTTCGCGTTCGTGTAGAGCGCGATGTTCAGTCCGGGATCGTTGCGCTGGCTCGAGTGCCAGAAGGCGAAGAGGTCGAGCGTCCGACCGACGACCTCGCCGAAGAGCACCGCCTCGTAATTGCGCGGGCGCAGTACGACCGTGTTGAGTTCCGAGAGAGGGTACACGTGCACCTCGACGCGGATACCCGCTTCGCGCCACGCCGACGCGACGGCCTCGGCGGTCGCGGCAAGCGAGGGCTCGTCCCCGGTCGCGAGGGTGAACGAAAGAATCAGAGCCTTTTTCTTCCACACCCCCTCTTCGTCGCTCCAGGTCCAGCCGCCGCGGGAGAGGATGTCCCGCGCGCGTTTCGCTCTGCCGGTTTCCGGCTCGCTCGCGGCTCCTCGCAGAGCCTCCGGCTTCGCGGGAGCGGCAACGCCGAGGGCCCCGGGCAACACGGGGCCGTCGAGCGGGACGCCGTATCCCTTAAGAACCTCGTCGACGATAGCTTGCTTGTCGAGCGCAGAGTCGAGCGCGGCGCGGACAGAGCTCTCCGCGAGGACCGCGTTCTTGTTCTGGTTCAGGAAGACGCCGAAGGTGCGGGGGAGCGGCGCGCGCGCGACGCGAAGATCGGAGCGCGTTATATCCCCGACCCGCGAAGGAGAGATGCCCGCGACGCCGTCGACGCGCCCGGCGTTCTGGGCGCGGATAAGCGCCTCTTCGTTGGGATAAAAAAGGAAATGCAGTTTCTCGATGTGCGCCTCGCCGAGGGCGAACGCGTCGAAAGAGGAAAACGAGTATCGCGTAACCGCGCCGGTCGCGTTCTCGTCGAAGCCCGCGACCTTGTACGGCCCGCTCCCGACAGGGCGCGTGTTCAGCGGAGAAAAGGGGAACTCCTCCGCCGAGACGCTTTCCCACAGGTGCTTGGGCAGGATGCCGAGCGTCGCGTTCTCGAGGAACGGAGCGTACGCGTGCGGAAGCGTGAACACCACGGTGCGCGGATCGGGGGCCACAGCAGACACGCCTTCCCAATCCGCCCGCCGCGCGCTCTTGATCTCGGGATCCTGCGCGCGCGCTATCGTGAAAAGCACGTCCGCGGAGGTGAGCGGCGCGCCGTCGTGGAAGGTGAGAGCTGGCCGGAGCGCGAACGTGTAGATCGTGCCGTCCTCCGATATCTCGACGCGCTCCCTTCCGTGAGCGAGCCGCCGCGGGCGGGAATAGTCACGGAGGTTGCGGCGTTGGCGAGAGCGAGGAGGCCGAGCGCGCTGAACGCGAGCATCGCGGAAAGGGCGTAGAGGAGCAGGCGCTCGCCCGGCGAGAACCTCCGGAGCGCGCTCTCGAGGCGCGCGGCGTGCGGCATGGCCCGATGCTTTGTCAGAGCCGATGCGCCGCGGCTTTTTTCGGAATACGAATCTGGTTCCATGACGCAGTATGCGCCCTTTACGGCCGAGGGAGACCGCGCGGAAGCGTTAGCTGATAACGAGGTTGAGTAATGCCGATAGGGCGAAGAGGATACCGAAAACAACCGTAGCATAAAAAAGCGTTTTCTCAAAGCCGCGCCGCGTGTGGAAACCCGAGCTGAAGTTGTCGGCGCCGAACGCCCCGCCCAAGCTGGCGCCGGTGCGCTGAAGCACGACCGCTCCGATCAAAAGAACGGAGAGCCCGATCTGAACGTAGGGCAGAGCAACTTGGAGGAAACCCATCGGTGAGAGGATACCACGGCAAAGGCGGGAAATCAGCGTCAATTGTCAGTATATCATATCCAAACAGAAAGTCAAGGTTGCCGAATCGGTCCGTTCCAGTATAGTACCCGCACTGCGGCTCGGGTTGCGCCGCGTCTCGAAACCTTATTATCCGTTAGCGAATGTTCGGTATGGCAAAAGAAAAAGACAGGAAGATTACCATCCAGCCCCTCGGGGATCGCGTGCTCGTCCAGCGCGAGGACGCCGACGTGAAGTCTCCAGCGGGCATCATCATTCCCGACACGGCGCAGAAAGAAAAGTCGAAACAGGGCGTCGTCATCGCCGCGGGCCCCGGAAAATACGGCGACGAGGGCGACCTCATCCCGATGACGGTTAAGGCCGGCCAGAAAGTTTTCTTCAATTCCGGCTGGGACAATGAAATAAAGATAGAAGGCGACGATGCCGAGTATTTCCTCGTGCATGAAAGCGACATCCTTGCCGTTATTAAATAGTCTTTACTACTAACTACTTTCTACTAACTACGAACTATTTCTATGGCAAAACAAGTCATCTTTGATCAGGAAGTGCGGGGCGCGCTGAAGCGCGGCGTGGATATCGTCGCGGGCGCGGTGCGCGTGACGCTCGGGCCGCGAGGGCGCAACGTCGCGATAGACAAGTCGTGGGGCGGCCCGACGATCACCAACGACGGCGTTTCCATCGCCAAGGAAATATCGCTCGAGAACAAATTTGAGAACATGGGCGCCTCGATCGTGAAGGAGGTCGCCACCAAAACGAACGACAAGGCGGGCGACGGCACGACGACCGCGGTCGTGCTGACGCAGGCCATCGTGCATGAGGGTTTGAAAAGGACGGCGCTCGGCGCCAACGCGATGATGGTGCGCCGCGGCATCGAGAAGGCCGCGAAGGACGCCGTCGAGGAACTGCGGAAAATGGCGCGTGAGGTGAAGGGCAAGAGCGAGATACGGCAGGTCGCGAGCATTGCCGCGGAATCCTCCGAGCTCGGCGAGAAGATCGCGGAAGTGGTGGGGAAGGTCGGGAAAGACGGCGTTGTCACGGTGGAGGAATCGCAGGCGACCGGCATTGATTCGGAATACGTGGAGGGCATGGAGTTCGACAAGGGATACGTTTCCGCCTACATGATAACCAACGCGGAGCGGATGGAGGCCGAAGTGAAAGACGCCTCTATTCTCATCACCGACAAAAAGATCTCGGCAATTAAAGACATCCTGCCGTTCCTGGAGAAGGTCGCGCAGGCGGGGAAGAAAGACCTCGTCATCGTCGCGGACGACGTGGAGGGCGAGGCGCTCGCTACGTTCGTCGTCAACAAATTGCGGAGAACGCCGAGCTCTCGGTGCTGGGGAGGGCGAACCGCGTCGTCGCGACGAAAGATTCCACCGTCATCGTCGGCGGGAAGGGCAAGAAGAGCGAGATCGAGGCGCGCGTACATCAACTCCGCACGCAGGCCGAAAACACCGATTCGAAGTTCGACAAGGAGAAGCTCGACGAGCGCATCGCGAAGCTCTCCGGCGGGGTCGCCGTCATCCGCGTCGGCGCCGCGACGGAGACCGAGATGAAATACCTGAAGGATAAAATAGAGGATGCGGTGAACGCGACCAAGGCCGCCATCGCCGAAGGCATCGTGCCGGGCGGCGGCGCGGCGCTCGCGAAGGTCGGGGAGAAGCTCGGCAAGAAAGTGGATCCGAAAGCGCACGACGAGTACACGGTCGGCTATCGCATCCTCTTGAACTCTCTTTCATCGCCGCTTCTCCAGATAGCGCGGAATGCCGGGCGCGAAGACGGAGCCGTGCTTCTCAAGGAGGTCGTCACGAAGGGCGGTGCGTGGGGCTTCGACGCATCTGTCGAAGGCGACGATTCGAATATAGTGGATATGTACGAGGCAGGCATCATCGATCCGGTGAAGGTAACGAGAAGCTGTGTGGAAAACTCCGCATCGGCCGCGGCGGTGCTTCTCACCACGGAGGCGGCCGTCGCCGATCTGCCCGAGGAAAAGAAAGCGTCCGCTGGGGGAGGCGGCATGCCGGGCGGCATGGGCGACGAGATGTAGTTTGGGGTTGGTACAGTTGACAGTATGAAAAAGCCCGATAAATCGGGCTTTTTCAATTCACAGGGTGCGCAAGGCTGTTGAAAAACTGTTGGTATCTTGGTATCATGGTGGATATGAGCGCGACAAGCGTAAGGCGCGTTTTTTGGGTTAGCGCCGCCCTTATGTTCCTTGTTGGCGCATCTCTCGCGGAAGCTCAAGCGAAGCCGAAAGTGTCGGTGGATATCAGCGCAGATTTGCAGTGCGTCGGCACTCCCGATCAATTTGTGGCGGGTTGCGTCTATCCCAATAAGAATAAAAAGACCGGAAAAGAGTGTCTAACAAACAAGCCATGTAAAAGCACCGAGGTTCCCGTCGGAGGCAAGTGCGCCACTCCCGTGGACGCCAAAACGGTGACGGGTCTCAAGATCAATGGCAATTGTGTCGGGGAAGTGCCGAAGACAAAGCCGCCGGTGGGACCCGGCACGAAAGGACTCCCGCAACTCCTGCAACCGCCCGGAGGAGGCGGCGGAGGCGCGCAACAGGGAGGACTCTCGAAAGTAGAGATGCTGGATCGGATCGACGAGATCGACGGGAAGCTGGACAACATCAAGACAATCGAGGAATTCAAGGCGCTTACCGCGGAACGCGACGCGCTCACGGCGAAAATAGACGAATTAGCCAAGGAGCCCGTCGCGGATAAGCCGAAGAGCGTTCTGGGGCAAGCTTTCGAAAAATTGTTTGGTGGCGCCAAAGACCCCGTCAGTTTAGGTGCGAAAGAGCCAGATCCCGATGGCGGACGGGCGATAGCCAAGGTACAGCCCCAGGCGCCCGCAACTGGCCACACGTTCGCGTCGCCGGCAGACCCCGCAAATCCAGACAGCCCCGACAGCGGAGATTCTCCCCCCGGGTCGCAAGGACCGGTTGTCGAGGATAATGGTACTCGATATGGGACAACCTGTTACGGTACTTGGGAATGTGGTGACAATCCTAATTTGAAAGCCCATAAGGTAGATTCGCGCGACAAACCCTTAAATCCTAGCCAGGACCGAGTTGTAGCAGTCGGTAAGGAAAGCCCCTACAAATACGGCCAAAAATTGCTATTGAGGAGAGAGTTGCCAGACGGGACTGTTCTCGAAACAGTCGCGAGAGTAAGCGACCATTGTCCTGGGTGTGAAAATCGGACGCTTGATCTCACCGGCGCCACCGCTCGTGATCTTGGCGGTGAGGGCGTAAATCCCCGCGTTATGGCGTTTAGGGTAAGCGCTGACACGCCGCTTGGACCCGTTTCCTCGCACGAAAATGGCGGTAGAGATTATCAAGAATCAATCACAACCTCTCCCGCGGCCTTCACGACGCCAGACGAGCACATGTCCCAGTTCGAGCCGTCGCCGACGAA
>Ga0076007_146_pt1 | contig 9245 bp, 8 predicted proteins | sample RifGroA2_FD_68070 | JGI IMG/M metagenome (GOLD analysis project Ga0076007, IMG submission 68070) | Parcubacteria (Kaiserbacteria) bacterium GW2011_GWA2_58_9 | reverse complement strand
CCGCGCAGGAGATGCAGAAAGAAAAGAAGAAATTATTCGACCAATTCCGGCGAAAATGCTAAACTCATTTCGGTTCCGTTTTGCCACTAGAAAATACTGTCTTGAGCTTAAGATGGTCGGTCAAAAGGAGCGTGCCGAGCACGAATGGCGCGAGCGCGGCGAGTTGCCATGGCGCAGGCGCCTGATCGAGGATGAGCCACGCGAAGATAAGCGTGACGAAGGGCGAGATGCTCGCGAGCGCGGTCGCTTTCGTTACGGAGATCCTGTGTATCGCCTCGATCCAGAACAGTTTCGAGAGGCCGAGGAGTACGACGCCGTTGATCAAAATGAACGGGAGCGATTGGAGCAGGTCGCGCGAGGAAGCGTGCGCGCCGAAAAGGATCGCAAGGAGGGCGATCGCGGGCAATGAAAGAACACTGCGCAGGAACATCACGCTTTCGCTCGAAGCGAGCGCGCGCGCCTTCTGCTGGAAATAATTCCCGACCGGCGCGACGATCGTCATCGCGAAAATGAGAAGGTCCCCGCCGTGGATGCCCGTGAAGCCGCGACCGAGTACGATCAGGGCTCCGGCGATCACCAAAACCGCGCCGATCGTGTAGTCGAACGAAAACCGTTCCCCCTTGAACAGCCGGAAGAACACGAACGAGGTGAAGACCTCGAACAGGACGATGATGGACGCGTTGCCGGGCGTCGTGCTCTCGAGGCCGAAAAAATACAATCCGTACGCCGCAAAGCCGATAAAAAACGCGATCGCCGCGCCGTACTTCCAAAGCGTGCTGTTTCGCATCTCATGCCAGCGGCGCCGATAGCTCACGACGGCGGCGAACATAAGGGACGCGCATGCCGTCGTCCAGAAAAGGGATACGAATCCGGAAAGCGTCGCGTACGAGAGAACGATAACGATCGGAAAGAAGCCATTCAAGAGAGCCGTGAAAAACAGGCTCCGCTCTCCCCTTTGCTCCTCGGTGCGTTCCATCGCGGGTCATTGTCGCCCGCTCCGGGCCGCCCGTAAAGGGAAAGAATTCTAGAATTAATTCTAGAATTAATTCTAGAGCGGCAAGGATGCGGGCACGGGAATAGTGATGTCCCCGCCCCCGCGGCCGTCGTTCCCGTCTTCGCTTTCGCCCTCGTCCCCGAACATCTCGATCTCCGGCGCGGGAAGAAGAACGCGCCCGCGGAATTTCGCCTGCGCTTCGAGGAACGCGTCCAGTGTCGCGGCGTCCTTAAGCGCCTGCTGTATCTTCTCCTTTTCCGAGCCCTTTCCCCTCGTATCCCGGAAATTTCCGATGAGCTCCCGGATGCGGAAGATGCGCGCCTCGACAAGGGCCGATGTTTCTTTGTCAAGCGAGCCTCTGATGCCCGAAAAGCGCGTCTCCGCCCGCTCGAGCGTCGTCGAGGCGTTCGCCTCGATGCGCGCGAGCACCGCTTCGTCGGCGTCGCGGACGACGATGGAAGCGGAGAGCGCCGCGCCGTCTTTCGCGAACGTCTGCACCGCGATCTCCCCCGAGCCGCCGCGCTCCGCCGTTACTGTTACAGCTTCGGTCCGCCGCGGCGACGGGGTTTTCTTCTTCGACCGCGGAAACGATCTCCTCGACTTCCGCCGCGTGCCGGCTGAAATTCTCCTCGAGCGCGAGCGCGGTCTTGGCGGTGAGCGCCCCGCGCTCGGCGAGCGTCTCGGCTTCCGCCATCCGGCGCTCCGCGAAGCGCGCGTGGAGAGCGGCTTTCGCCTCGTCGGATCGCGCGAGCGCCTCGCGCGCCGGTTCGGTAATACCCACCTTTATCGCGTACAGCGCGTCGCCCGGCACCGCGCCTTCGGCGGCGTAGGAGGTGCCGACGCCCGCTACGAGGATGAGCGCGAGCGCGGGCACGAGGGAGCGCGGCGCGAAAAAGTACGGGCTCGGCACGGGCTGTATCGGGCTTTTGATCGGCGCGGAGGAAGCCATCGCCGCATCGAGCGCGAGGCGCATGCGCTCCCGCTCCGGCGCGGCAAGCCGGATCTTTTGCGTTTCTTTCTTCAATTGTGAGAAAAATGAATTCATGGTATTCATGCGCGTTGCTCTTGTTCGGACTCGAGCATGGCGCGCAGTTTCTTGAGACCGCGGTGCAATCGGACGGAAACGACGTTCTCGCTCTCTTCGACGAGCCCAGCGATCTCCCGGATAGGGAGATCGTCCACATAGCGCAGGGCGAGAACTTCCCGGTACGGCTCCGGCAGTCGCCGGATGGCCGAGACGGCGCGGGCGCCGTCGAAGCGATCGCACGCCTTCTCCAGGGTGTTCGTGTCGTCGCGCGGCAGGTTTGCCTCCAGCACTCCCCCGTCATCGTCCTCGAGCATCGAATCGAGCGAGAACGACTTGGCCTTGCGGTACTCGTCGATGATGAGATTGCGGAGCGTCTTGAAGAGGAAGGGCCGCATCTCGCGCACCTCCTCGCCCCGGAGCGCATACTGCCACGCTTTCAGAAAACATTCCTGCGTGAGCTCGAGCGCGCGGTCGCGGTCGCTAAGCCGCAGGGAGGCGTGCCTGAACAGCTCGTCGGCGTGACGCTCGAACGCATCCCGAAATATCTGTTCCCTGTCCTTCATACTAAGACGCTGAAAATATGGATTCCTTACGGACGATGCGCGTCTCCCATACTACATCAAAATCATCGGTGCGTCCGGCAAAGAAAACGCGGCCCGAGAGGCCGCGTTTTCCGGATACGCGATGGGATATCAGTTCGCGGACGCGCCGGCGTTCGCCACAGCTTCCGCCGAAAGGCTCGCTGCGAGACCGCTCTTCATCGCGGCATGCACCGTTTCGAGAAGAACGGCCTGCGTTCTCGCCGAGAACTCCGCCGCCGCCTCGAGAGCCGCCGCAACCTCGGCGTCGGCTTGGAGCGCGGCCTCCACGTCGGATTCGAGTTCGACGCGCTCTCCTTGCGAGAGCAGGAAGCCGTACCACGGGTAGCTGACGGAAACACTGCCGTCTTTGTGCACCGTCGCCGTCGCGGTGACGAAGATCGGGATGAAGCCGAAGAGCTTCGCGCGCTCCTTGTAGTGCACCGATACCTTATTGGCGGAGAGTTCCGCGCCCTCGACGTTCTCGTCCGCCTTCACGACGGCGGACGCGTACGCCGAAAGGTCGGCGCTCGTCTGGACCGCCGCGGACGAGCTGATCGTCGCGGAGGCCTCTCCGGCACTGCCGCGCGTGACGACGATAGTAGCGCCGATGCCGGCGCTTCCGGACGTATCCGCGCCTCCCTCGGCGCCTTCCTTGACCATGCCGGTCCCGGTCGCGCCGACGTTCACGTCGCCGACGACGCCCACGTCGGCGCCGGAGCCGACGCCGGCCGAGGTCCCGGAGCTTCCCTCGACGTACGCGTTCTGCGCGAACGCCGCGGGCGCGATGCCGAGCGCGAGCCCGACCGCGATACTTACTACAGAGAATTTCTTCATAAGATTGGTAACGATTGAATGCTGATAATGTCGTGGCTATCCTCGCCCCACAGGGGCGAGGTATTTCGCGGGGCGGCGCCGGGCTTCTTTTTTGGAAGAAGAAGCGCCCGCCGGCGCTTCATATCTGTCAGTCTCTCTACCCCGTAGCGAAGCTACGGGGTATTCGACTTCCAATAAGCCATAGCAAATGCCTCAACCGGTCGAGCCGTTTGGACGAAGGACGGTCCTTCGTCTCGTTCGTCTTCTCCGCCGCAGGAAACCGCCCAGCTCACGGGCGGTTTCGCGATATGCGAGATCTCCTCAAACCTTCGCGTCCTCGATCGCCGCTTCCTCGCGGCGGATGGAGATGAACGCGGGGATTGTGAGCAGGGTGTACCCCTCGCGCAGGCGGCGGTTGGCGAGGAACGCCGCAACGAGCGCCGCGATGCCTCCCGCCGCGAGCGCGTAGCGGGGAGAGAGGTGCTCGCCGATGAATCCGATGATGGGCGCGCCAAGGAGCGTCGAGCCGAAGAGCGCCATCGTCCACAGCGACATGACGCGCCCCCGCATGTGCGAAGCGGATTCCAGCTGGACCATGGTGTTGCCGATGGACGAAAGGCATATTGAGAAGAATCCCACGAATCCCATCGCCACGACCGCGAGGCCGAGGGAAGGCATCGCGGCGGTTATGCATATGGAAACCCCGAAGAGGAACGCCCACAACACGAACTCGTGCGCCCCGACGACTTTGCGGCTGGCGGAAAAGAGCCCTCCCGCGACGCTCCCCGCCCCCATCGCCGAGAGAAGCGCGGCATAGTCCGCCGCGTCGCCGAGAAAGGTCGTGCGCGCGAGCAGGGGGAGCGACGTCTGGAATTCGTACGAGAACGTGCCGATGACGGCCATCGAGAGAAGTATCATGCGGATGAGCGGCACCGAAGCGGCATACTTGAGGCCCGCGAATATGTGCCCGGCCGCGCGCTCTTCTCGCCGTTCGCCGCGCAGTTCTTCCCGGCGTATCAGCGCAAGAAAGACGATGAAGACGACGTACGAAAGCGCGTTGGCTAAAAAGCAGAACACCATCCCGACGGAAGCTATCAGGACGCCGGCAAAGAGGGGGCCGATGGTGCGCGCGAGGTTTGCCTCGGTCGAGTTCAGCGCGACCGCGTTCCGCAGATTGTCGGGGCCGACCATTTCGTGGATAAACGTCTGGCGCGCGGGCCGGTCGACCACGTCGGCAAGGCCGAAAAGAGCGGCCGCGAGATACACCATCCACAACTGTATCGCCCCGAAAAAAATGAGCGCGCCGAGCGAAAACGCGATGAGCGCGGCGGTTGCCTGCGTCGCGTAGAGGAGCAAACGCTTGTCGAAGCGATCGACAATGGCCCCGCCGAAGAGGCCGCCGAAAAATAGCGGCGCGAAGCGGAACGCGAGAACGGTGCCGAGCGCCGTGCCGCTTCCGGTAAGCTCGAGGACGAGCCATCCTAGGGCGACCGTCTGCATCCACGTGCCCGTAAGGTTTCCGCGACGAGGACTGTTTGAGCGAAGCGAGTTCCGCAGGCGCGGAAACCTGAAGGCGGGAGTGAGTGTGGGTTTCCGAACATGCTCTAGTATACAGGAGAGAGCGCCCGCGCGGAAAATTTGCGCAACTCCTCGGCAAGCACGATGGACGCGGCGACCGGCACGATAATGAGCCAGTCGGAAAGCGAGAGCGGCACCGTGTGCAGGATGCCCTGGAGGAACGGATTGTAGACGGCGAGAAGCTGGAGGCATATCACGAGGCCGGTCGCGCCGACGAGATACGCGTTGCCGAAAAAATTCTGCGAGAAAAGCGATTCCTTCTCCGCGCGGCAGTTCCATGCGTTGAACCACTGGAAGACGGCAAGCGCCGAGAGGACGACCGTCGAGGCCTTCGCGAAACCTTCGGCGGCGTACATGTCGAACAAGATGAGCGCGCCAACCGCCATGGGAAGCGCCATCACGACCATGCGCTCCACGGCGAGGCGGTCGAGCAGGTATTTTTTGGCGCGGCCATACCCGCGCTCGAGAAGCCCCTGCTCTTTGGGCTCCATGGCAAGCGCGACGTCGAGGAAACCGTCGGTGACGAAATTGAGCCAGATGATCTGCGCGGGAAGCACGGGAACGGCGAAGCCCATGAAGATAGCGCCGACGATGGTAAACGCTTCGCCGAGACCCGTGGAGAAAAGGTAGAGGATGACCTTCTTGATGGTCTTGTAGATGCTCCGCCCCTCCTCGACCGCGGAGACGATGGAGCCGAAGTTGTCGTCGAGGAGAACGATGTCGGAGGCTTCCTTCGCGACTTCGGTGCCGATGCCGCCCATCGCGACGCCAAGGTCGGCGGCGATCAGGGACGGCGCATCGTTCACGCCGTCGCCCGTCATGGCGATTATCTCGCCGCGAGCCTTGTAGGCACGGATGATGCGGAGCTTGTGTTCCGGCGTCACGCGCGCGAACACGCTCGCATTCGCGAGCTTGTCCGTGAGCGCCGCGTCGGAGAGCGCGTCCATTTCCTCGCCGGTGAGAACGAGGTCGTTCGGCTTCCAGATGCCCGCGTCTTTCGCGATGGCCGAGGCGGTCACCTTGTGATCGCCCGTTATCATGACGACCCGTATCCCCGCGTCGCGCGCTTGTTCGAGGGACTCCCGTACCCCCTCCCTCAGCCCGTCTTTCATGCCGAAAAATCCGACGAAGGTGAGCGCGCGCACGTCCTCGTCAGCGAGCCCTTCCGCGACCTCGCGCTTTTCCGCGACGCCGATGACCCGCAGGCCCTCGCGCGACCACGAGAGAAATAGCTCTTCAAGCTCCTTGCGCTCCGCGGCGGATATCGGCTCCCCGTGGCCGGAGCGCCGCACGAGATGCGAGCGCTTCAGCACCACCTCCGGCGCGCCGACGACGGAAAGAATGTTCGCGTGCCCCTCCCGGTGGACGCTTGCCTGGTACTTCCGCACCGAATCGAATGGGAGCTCGCCAAGGAGTGGCGATTCGCTCTCCAAGTCTTCCTTGTGAAAGCCGAGCTTCTCGGCAAAGACGAGGAGCGCGGCTTCCGTCGGGTCGCCCGCGACGCGCCAGCGTTTTTCCTCGTCGCTATAGACGACCCGCGCATCGGCGCAAAAAGCCGCCATCTTTCCGATGAAAAGGAGCGTGCCGGTCTTGTCGACCGCGATGACGCTCGCCTGGCCGAGCGCCTCCACCGCCGCGAGCCGCTTCACGAGCGCGTTCCGCTTCCCCATGCGCCAGACGCCGGTCGCGAGAACGAGCGTCATGACGATGGGCAGTCCTTCCGGTATCACGGAGACGGCGAGCGAGACGACGGTCGCGAACATCTGGACGACGGAAAGGCCCTTCGCGAGCCCAAGAAAAAATATGCAGAGGCCCGCGGCGAGGACGACGGCGATGATGCTCCTCGAAAGATACCGGATGCTCGCCTGGAGCGGTATTTCCGTATCGGGAACAGCTATCTCCTTCGCGATGCGGCCTATCTCGGTCTCGCCCCCCGTCGCGACGACGAGCGCGCGGCCGTTGCCCGCGGCCACGTTGGTGCCTTTGAAGAGCATCGTCCTTTGCTCGGCGACGGGAAGGCCTTCCGGAAGCGCGGCGTCGTGCTCTTTCTGCACCGGCTCGGATTCTCCCGTAAGCGCGGACTCGTCGACGCGGAGATTGTGCGCGAGGATGAGCCTCGCATCGGCCGGCACTTTTTCGCCCTCATGGAGAATGATGGTGTCGCCCCGCACCACTTCCGCGTCCTTTACGATGAGTTCTTTCCCGCGAAGCACGGTCGCCTGCGTCTCGACGAAATGCCGGAGCGCGCGAAGCGTGTTTTGCGCCCTTCCCTCCTGGATGCTTCCGACGACGGCGTTGAAAAGCAGGATGGCAAGAATGATGGAGCCGTCGACGGGCTCGCCGAGCGCGAAGATGACGGCGCTCGCTCCCGCGAGGATGTAGATGAGCGGGCTTTTGAACTGTCGCGCGAATATCGAGAAGTAGCTCTCCGGCTTCGCTTCGGGCAACGCGTTTGGTCCGTGCTCCAAAAGCCGCCGCCTCGCTTCCTCCTCGCTCAATCCCCGCTCGGCGCTCGAGAGCGTCTTAAAAATCTCTGACAGCGGCTCCCGGTACCATTCGATCCTCGGCGGCATTATGCCCAATTATACTCATCCTTCAACAGAAACAGCATGCTTGTAAGGAAAACTAAGTGCGATTACTCCCTTCTCGCGTAGAACGCAATCACTTCCCCTTCAATTTTTGAGGCCAGTGCCGGACTTACGTACGTAACTACGCCAACTTTCCTAACATTAGACTTTCTGTACTCCTCGTCCGATCCTTCAAGAGCTTGCCGAAAAAAATCCGTGATCCGTGTCTCTATTGTTGTGGAAGCGGCCTTGACGCTCGGGAGGCGCGCAATATGATAGGGGATCACGCTGAGCGGCTTCCATCCCATCCGCTCAAGTTCTGCCATTTCCGCTTTCGACTTGGAACGAAAGGACTCGCGGAGTACGAACGCCTTTTCTTCAATCTTCGAAGCGAGAGACGAGCTTACAAACGTGCCGCGACCGACTCTTTTGACGTGTTCTTTTTCATACCCTTCGGCCTCGCCTTCGAGAGCCTGTGCAAAAAGTTCGTCCCAGTGTTCCCGGACCGTTTCGGCGTTCACGGTCAAAGATCGGCCGATGCGGTATACGAGATCTCCGGCCCGCGTAAATCCTCTCTCCCTAAGATCCGCGAGGCTCTTTTGTACCGTGGAACGATGCAACCAATCACGTTCCGCTCTTTCTGCCATGATGCCGATGTTACCATGCCGCCGATGACAGTGGCAATTCTGGAACTGGAAATTTCCCGCGCAGATCGGAAAAACTCGGCGTGACGCACATGATGATATCGCACGAATGTAACAGCTGTTACATTCGTGCGATATCGGAGCCATGGAAGAACATGGAGTTTCCACGATAAAGAATCTAGCGTCTCTCTTCGGAGACGATGAGGCCGTCGTCTATGTGGACGATGCGCTCGGCGAGCTTCGCGTACTCCATCTCGTGCGTCACCATGATGATGGTCTGGCCTGCCCTGTGGAGCTCCGTGAATATCTCCATGATGCGCCGCGCGGAATCGTTGTCGAGGTTCGCGGTCGGCTCGTCGGCGAAGAGTATCTTCGGCTCGTGCGCGACCGCGCGCACGATGGAAACTCGCTGCTGTTCGCATCCGCTAAGCTCGCTCGGGATCTATTCGCGCGCACTCGCTTACGCGAAAGCTCCCTTAAGCTCCCAAATCTTTTTTCTTTTCCTCAAACTCTCTCTTATCAATTTCGCCCTTGGCGTATCGTTCCTTCAAAACATCAAGCGCGGATCTTTCGTGATTGTGCGTGCCGCGTGATTGGCTCGTGAGCCACTTGATAAGCGCGACAATTCCGGCGATTATCAAGACCCACCAGAGTATCATGAAAATCCAGCCGAAGCCGCCGAAAGACCCGAATCCAAAGTTCATCATATTATTTATTGAGTTACTGCCACCAAGAGGAGACGACCATCCTCCCCACATCATATTCATCATCGGCATCCAGCCACCGCTGATTGCCGGAAATGCCGCCGATGTGTCACAACCGGAGAGCCGTTTGCCCATGACAATGTGAATCTGCTCTTCACCGTCTTCGCCATGCGCTTGAATCATCATGGCGTTCATGGCGGCATGTGAATCTCCGGCCATTTGTCCCATAAAGTATTCGCCGAGGACTCCATATTGCTCATCACCCAAATTCTCACAGGCAACCTCTTTGGCCTGCAGTTTATTCCAAAGCTCTTTGCCTTCCTGTTCTTCGCGGGCA
>Ga0076007_129_pt1 | contig 10219 bp, 10 predicted proteins | sample RifGroA2_FD_68070 | JGI IMG/M metagenome (GOLD analysis project Ga0076007, IMG submission 68070) | Parcubacteria (Kaiserbacteria) bacterium GW2011_GWA2_58_9 | reverse complement strand
TGATGAGGCCGCGCGTGTATCGGTACACGCGCTTCCACTGTTCTTCGACCACCTCCTCGGCCGCGTCCGCGAGCGCGCCGTAGTGCACGCCCTTCAGATGCATGTTGAACGCCTCGACGACCGCGTGAATGTACTCCTGGTAATCGCCTTCTCTATTGAGCCATTTCTCGTAATCACGCTCATATACTTTGCGCGTCTCTTTTGGAAATGCGCCATTTTCTATCAACCTATTTACAAGCTGTATGAGGAGAGAGGAGCGAAATATCGTCCCATCAACGTCAAAGACCGCCACTCGCCTTTTCTTTCGTTCCATCCTCTTATTCTAGCGCCAGGATCAATCTTTTGACATCGTCAATGGTATGCGAGGGAAAATTCGCTATCCGGATCTGCCTCTCCTTGAACTCGCCGTAGCCCGCCCCGACAACGCATCCCGCGCGCGCAAGCCTTTTTCGCACCTCGCTCGAACCTGCGGGCGTTTCGATCGCGAGGGTCGTCGGGGATCTCCACAAAGGGTTCTTTACGAACGGCGAGAAGGCGCCGTGCCGATCGAAAAAATCGTAGAGCAGTTTCGCCTTTTGTTCGGTTTCCTTTCTGATGTTCTCTATGCCGTACGCATGCAGGAGTTTCGAGACTTCGTTGAGGAGATATATCGCGAGAACATTCGGCGTTTCGGGCGTTTGGTTCTTTTGAGCAAACTTCAGCAGTGTCGGGACACTGTGGTAGGTGCCGATGTTCAAGCCCTCTTCTTGAAGCCTTTCGGCCTTCTCGACGCATCGCTCGTTCAGTAGGAGAACGCCCAGTCCGGCGGGCAATCCGAATCCTTTCTGCACGGAGAAAAAAGCGCAATCGATGAGAGAAAAATCCACGTCTGCGTACGGCACTGACGAGACGAGGTCGAGCGCGAAGAGCGCGTCCGGATATCGCTCTTTGAAGCCGTGGATGTCTTTCGCGGACAGCATGACGCCGGTACTCGTGTCGTTCTGGGTGATGCACACCAGTTCTATTCCCTTGGGAAGCTCGATGCCGCGCAGGTCGAAGCCCTCCCCCGCGCTTGCCTCGATCTTTTCCGGCTCCTTCTTCAGTTCGACCGCGGCTGTATAAAAACGCTTTCCGAATGAGCCGTTAACGAGGTGGAAACTTTTTCGTCCGGCGCAATTTTCCAGCACCCGCTCCATGCCTTCGGTTCCGGAGGAAAGGAAAAAGATGTGGAAATCTTCCGGTATGTTCAGCAGTGTTTTGAGAGACCGGATCGTTTCGGCAAAAAGCGATTGGAACTCCGCGCCGCGATGCGAGATCGAGGGAATGTCCTTTTTGAACGCTTCGCGCATCAGCGCCGCGAGCTTGGGATGCGTTTGCGAGGGACCGACGGTGAAAAATGTTTTTTTCATCCCGTTAGAAGCAGGACGCGGAAACGAAATAGATCTCCGCGCTCTGACGTATTATTACTGATAAATCCTGATTGAATATATTCCATATTGCTAAGTCGTCCGCGGCTTCTAACGGGATTCATTAGTAAAGTATCCTGAACTTTATCGTGTGCGGCACTTTCTTCATCGCCTCGATGACCGCTGTGTCGTACTCGGTCCCCACGTCCGTTATCACATAGCCTGTCATCTCGTTCGTTTTCAGGTATTGGCCGAGGATGTTGATATTGTGCGCGGCAAGCACGCCGTTGATGTGCGCGAGCACGCCTGGCATGTTGTGGTGGATGTGGATGAGCCGGTGCGCGTCCTTCAATTCCGGAAGCTGGATGTTGGGCAGATTGACGGAGAGATACGTGTTGCCCGCGTTGACGAAGTCGGTGAGCTTGCCGGAGACGAACGCGCCGATGTTCTCCTGCGCCTCCTCCGTCGAGCCGCCGATGTGCGGCGTGAGGATGACGTTCGGCAGACGCTGGAGCGCGGAGACGAACGGCTCGTCGTTGCCCTTCGGCTCATTGGGGAAGACGTCTATCGCCGACCCCTTCAGTTTTCCGCTTTTGAGCGCTTGCGCGAGCGCCCCGATGTCCACGACGAAGCCCCTGCTCAAGTTGATGAGAAGCGCTCCGTCCTTCATCAGGCCGATCTCGCGCTCCGAGATGAGATTCTTGTTGCGGGGATTCCCGTCCACGTGGAACGTAACGACGTCGCTCTTCTTAAGGACCTCTTCCATCGAGGAACATTTGACGGCGTTCCCTATCGAGAGCTTGTCCACGATATCGTAAAAACACACTTCCATCCCGAGGGCTTCGGCCGCGACCGAGAGCTGGGAGCCGATGTTGCCGTAGCCGATGATGCCGAGCTTTTTTCCGCGCACCTCGAAGCTTCCCTTCGACGATTTGTCCCACGCGCCGTCGTGAAGCTTCACGCTTTTGTCGAACACGCCGCGCATGAGCATGACTATCTCCCCGATCGCGAGCTCGACGACACTGCGAGTGTTGCTGTATGGGGCGTTGAAGACGGCGACGCCCCGCTTCGAGCACTCGTCGAGGTCTATCTGGTTGGTGCCGACGCAAAAGGCGCCGACGGCCAAGAGGCGCTTCGCCCCGGCGAGCGCTTTTTTCGTTATCTCCGTTTTGGAGCGGATGCCGAGCACCGAAACGTCGCGGATTTTCTCCGCAAGCTACCGCCCCCGGCAAGCCGTTGACGTACAGGAACTCGTCGAACGAGGCCACGACGCGGTCGGCGTGCTTCGTAACGGCGTCACGGGATACGTTCTCGGTGAACGCGAAGAACTTGGACGCCGCGCCGTTCTTCTTTATCTCGTAATCGGTGTAACCGTCGCCCAGAACGAACGTCTCTCCGGCAAGACCGAGCTTCCGTACGGCCTCGGTCTTGCCGCCTTTCGCGGCAAGCGGATTTTCCTTGTCGTATCCCGTGATGTTCCCCGCCCGGTCGAAGGTGAACGTGTTCGCGAGAACATTGCTTTCGGGAATGCCGAAAGATCTGGCGACCGGACCGATGAATTCCCTGAACCCTCCCGAGATGATGTATATGCTCCGCTTATGCTCGGTGAAGAATTTTTTGTTGCGTGCAAAGGAGGGAGTCACATTCTTCTTGAGATGTTTGACCAGAATCTCGATATGTTTCTTGTTCGCTTTGAGAAGCGGGACGCGGCGGCTCAACGATTCTTCGAACGTGATGGCGCCTTCGACTCCTTGCCTCGTGATGTCCCTGATATTCGCGACGATGCCGTCCTTTTCCGGATCGTTTTTGAGCGCTATCGCGGCCAGTTCATCGAGCGCTTCGAGCTTGGTGAACGTGCTGTCAAAATCAATGATGATGTTGGGCATTCCCTTCTCCCGCTTGGTTCCTCCTTTCATCTTCGTATCGTACCAGAGCGCGGGATGAAATGGAAATTTCAAATAGCTTTTTCTGCAAGAAAATGCTATATTTCACAAATAACGGATATGATAAGTCGTATTTTGCCTAAAAACATGAGTATTTCAGACAAGACCTTATGAAAATCTCACTGATATGCGGAGGGCCTTCCCTCGAAAGGGGCATCTCGCTTAACTCCGCTCGGTCGGTTCTCGACCATCTTTCGTCGGAGAGGATAGAAATCGTGCCGTTCTACCTCGACGCGAAAAAAAACGCGTACCGGATCTCGGCGAGAGAGCTGTACAGCAACACTCCCTCGGACTTCGACTTCAAGCTGGAGCGGGCCGGCAAGCCGCTCAACGATCGGCAATTCGCGCGCGAGCTCAAGGAAACGGACATCGTATTCCCCGCCATGCATGGACCATACGGAGAAGACGGCGGAATACAGAGTTTTTTGGAAACACGCGGTATTCCCTTCGTCGGTTCGGGCTCGCGAGCGTGCAAGGCGGCCTTCGACAAGTTCGACGCGAACGAGCGCATCCGGAAGGAGGGATTTTTCACTCTGCCGTCGGCGCTTTTGAAGATATACGGAACGGATCATCGGGAGATCGTACAGACATTCTTCGACGAGCGCGAGATCACCCGCGCCGTCGTGAAGCCCGCCACCGGAGGCTCTTCGATCGGCGTCTTTTCCGTCTCGACGCCGGAAGCCGCGCTTCGCGCGGCGCGGACGCTTTTCGGGAAGCGCATGGACACGCGAGTCGTGATCGAGCCGTTCGCCGAAGGCGCGGAGTTCACGTGCATCGTTCTCCAGAACAGATTCGGCATTCCGGTCGCGCTTCCGCCCACGGAGATGGAGATGGACTACTCGGAGCATCAGATATTCGACTTCCGAAAAAAGTACCTGCCTACGCGGCACGTCGCGTACCATTGCCCGCCGCGCTTCGACGATTCCGCGATAGAGCGCATCCAGGCGCAGGCCGAACAGCTTTTTTCCCTCTTCGACATGCGCGATTTCGCGCGCTTCGACGGCTGGATCCTCCAGAACGGAAACATCTGGTTTTGCGACTTCAATACGATCTCCGGCATGGAGCAGAACAGCTTTTTCTTCCAGCAGGCTTCGCGTGTAGGAATGACGCATCACGACGTACTGCGCTACATAGTCGCGAATGCGTGCAAACGCCACGGCATCGATCTCCCCGCGACCGACCGAAAGAGGTCGGGGAATAGAAAAGCTGTTTCCGTTCTTTTTGGGGGGCCGACATCCGAGCGGCAGGTTTCCTTGATGAGCGGCACCAATGTATGGCTCAAGCTTCGAGGATCAGACCGCTATGAGCCGCATCCGTACCTTCTCGATATTGACGGAAGCGTATGGAAACTTCCCTACGCCTCGGCCTTTCCTCGGAAAAAGACCCGGAAGATTTCTTCGATCCGGAGCGCCTTACGATGGACGAGTTTATCAGCCGTTCACCCTTCGTATTCAACGCTCTGCACGGCGGCGCGGGAGAGGACGGAACGATGCAGGCGCTCTTCGAGAAACACGGCGCGCTTTTCAACGGCCCCGGTGAAGCCGCCTCGAGGCTCTGCATAGACAAGTGGGCAACGAGCGAGCGCATCCGGGATCTTCGGCTGGACGGCATAGGCGCCGTCCCCGGCATCGTCGCCGAAACGAAGGCGCTCATGGCGGAGGACGGCAAGAGATTCTGGAGTGGCGCGCGCAAAACGCTTTCGGCGAAGACCGTGATAGTGAAGCCGCGCGGCGACGGCTGTTCCACCGGGGTCGTGCATCTGCTCTCGGCGGCGGACCTTGCGCTGTACGTCCAGGCACTGCGGGCGCGCGTTCCTCACATTCCGAAAGGAACGTTCAAACATCAAACCGACCCCATCGAAATGCCTTCCGAGACGCCGGCGTTCCTCATCTTCGAGCGATTCGTGGAGACGGATGTCTTGCGCGTAAAAGCGAATCGCCTGAAGCACGCCAAGAAAAGCGGCTGGCTCGAGATAACGGTCGGCGTCGTCGAGAAGAGGGCTCTCCACGCGCTCAACCCCTCGATCGCCATAGCGGAAGGAGAGGTCCTCTCCGTCGAGGAAAAGTTCCAGGGGGGAACCGGCGTAAACCTGACGCCGCCACCTCCCTCGGTCATTAAGCCGGCTGTCGTCCGGAAGATCAGAGGGCGCATGGAGGAGCTGGCGAAACGAATCGGCATAACGGGTTATGCGCGCATAGACGCATTCGCGAGCATCCGCACCGGCGAGCTTCTCATCATCGAGATAAATACGCTCCCCGGCCTCACCCCCTCGACAGTTCTCTACCATCAGGCGCTCGCCGAGGAGCCCCCCCTTCCTCCACGAGAGCTCCTCGAACTCCTTGTGAAAAATAATGGATACTAGCCTTCCAACATATATGTTCATATTTTGGAACGCCGGGTAAACTCGGTCAAGGAGCGAGATTTACTCAATGACCGGCCTCAGAAAATGCTACAATTTGAAAAGCCTTACGAGGTATTTACCAGACTCGTTGCGTTAAAAGTTTGAAACCGCCTCCAAAATAACCATAAATAAATTTATGGAAAAACCGAGAATAGAAAATTTGTCCGCACATATACCAATTGACATGTATCAAGTTTCTGGTCATGGCGAGATTGATCCCGAAAAATATCTTAGAAACAAATGGCAGGATAATCAAATAAAGTTATGCGCCGAGAAAGACAGTACTTTAAATAAAATTCTGGACGCCCCGAAACAAGAACGAGCTTCGCTGATAAAACAGGCCCTGTCTCAAGAAGACCCCGAGGTTCAGAGAAAAGCGGCGGAGATGATTTTGTGCGCCCCGGAACAAGAACAAGCTTCGCTGCAATTATTGGTTTTAGAAAAAATTAAACAGGCCCTGTCTCAAGAAGACCCCGAGGTTCAGAGAAAAGCGGCGGGGATGATTAGGTACGTCCCGGAACAAGAACGAGCTTCGCTGCAATTATTGGTTTTAGAAAAAATTAAACAGGCCCTGTCTCAAGAAGACCCCGAGGTTCAGAGAAAAGCGGCGGAGATGATTTTGTGCGCCCCGAAACAAGAACGAGCTTCGCTGATAAAAATAGCTTTTTACGCAGGACTGGGCAATGAGATAGTTAAATCTCCGTTATACGATAATAGCAATTTTGACAAAGAAAGGTTTAAAAGAAAAATGTTTGAGAAGACTGGTTCAGAAACTACGCTTGTTGGAGGCACGTTGAAAGACAAGTTGATTATCAGACACGTAAAACCGAGCGCATTTCTTGCTTGGCAAAAAATCTATGAAAATCATCAGGTGTGGAAGAATAACGGTTTTGATTATGTGCCGATTGAGCCAATCCAATCATACCGACTTAATAAAAAAGGACTGGTTGATGTGTTTTCCGGTGTTTTAGATTTGAGCCTTGCGCAATGGGCGGAAGTTTCAGGATATATGTTTATGGAAGAGTTAGGAAAACAAAAACATAATATTATATCTGTTTTAGAGCGCCAAGGTATAAGACACGGACATACGCATGACCGTAATTTTGTTCTTCGTTTTTTTAGAAACAAGGACGGCAATTCTGACTTGAATCAAGTCCCAAGGCTATATGCTATTGATTTTGACGCGGCATTTTCTCCTTCCTGATATCCACAGCTCCCTATTGGAGCTACTTATCAAAAACAAAGGCTATTGAGCTTACGCGCCCTATATGAACATTTGTTCAGCTGTACAAATGTTCATACAGCTACTTTGAGCTGAACCGCCGTTTTGCGGCGGGGGGCCAGAGTTTGGTGAGCGGATGGCCGGTGCACTCGTGCGGGCGGGCCGGACAGATGTATCGGCCGTAGAGCACGAGGCCGTTGTTGACGTATTTCCAATCTTTTTTCGGCACGAGCTTCTCGAGATCGTGCGATATTTTTTTGAGGTCCCTATTGTCCGAAAGGTCGAAGCGGTACGCGAAGCGCTTCACATGGGTATCGGTCGGTATGCCATCCCATATATCGTACAGCTCCCCGAGGATCACGTGCGCGGTCTTGTAGCCGACGCCGTGCAGTTCGACAAGCTCACTGTAAAGAGCCGGCACCTTGCCGCCGAATTTCTTTTCCACATCCTTCGCGGCGGAGCGAATCGCCTTCGTTTTGTTGCGGAAGAAAGGGATAGACGAGAGCCTGTTCTTAAGTTTTTGAGAACTTAGTAATGAAAAATCCCGGGCTGTTTTGTATTTCTTGAACAGCGTTTCCGTCGCCCGATTCACCGCCTTGTCGGTGCACTGCGCGGAGAGAATGACCGCGACCAAAAATTGGAACGGCGTCTCGTATTTCAATTCGCTCTTCGGCTCCGGATACGCGCGCTTGAGATACGCGACTATCTTTTCCGCGCGGACGCGTCGTTCGACGGCAAAGTTCGTGTCCATTGATCCCTGAAGTTGCGCTACCCGAGATGTTCCTGCGCTCTGTCGAATTCATCCCGAAGAACGGCAACGGAATTTTGGGCCTCTGAGAAAGCCGGAAGATCTTCTGGCTTATCCTCCGCGGCCTGAAGTCGCTTATCTGCCTCCACCCTGTATGCCTCCAGACCCTGTAGCAAGGCGAAAGCCTCCGTGGTCTCATCGGCCATATCGTCCCCGTTCAGGACTGAAGATGCTGTCATGGTGTCGAGCAGTTCTCGCCGTTTGCTTGGAATCCACTCGCGCACTTTGTTCACGAAGTTTCCGTCCTCCTTCAGCTTTTCTCTCATCTCGCGCAGAGAGAGGAGGTTGTCATTCGCCGCGCGGGGCACTTCGAATTTCATAAGCCTACGGTCCTATCACGATAGGAAACTCCACGGCGTCTTCGTTCTCCGGAAGGCCGGACGGATTATCCTTCATGAAAATGAGCGTCGCGGGGCCGGAGTAGTTCTCGACGGTTACCGGCGCGGTGAACGGCACCCAGCCGGTCGTCATCCAGTCGGCTTCCGCCTGCGCTATCCCCTGCCCGACGAGGTTGTTTTCGGGATCGCGCACCTGCACGGGGAACGATGCTTCGAAGTACCACGTGCCCCGCGCCTCGCCGACCGCCGTGAAATTCTTGAGGACCGTGCCGTTCACCGGAGGGCGCAGGACCTGTACGTTTTCCGAGACGAACTGCGCGGGGCCGCCCCCGGGCCCCGGCACGAGGACGAGGAGAGCCGCCGAAACGACAATGGCGATGCCCACGATACAAAGTACGATCCATGCGGCGCGCGGCATAGCGTCAGTATACCAGCTACAGCTCCGAGATAACCTTCGCCACTTTGGCCGAATCGTGCCGGGCGATGTCGGCTTCCGAAAAGAAATCCCCGGTGATGACCTTCCACGCCTGGCTGTACAGCTTCTCGTCGCAGTGGATCGGCCGCTTGCCCTCCTTGGCATACGCCGCGAGAAGCCCCGCGTCCATGCCGGCGGTATTGCAGATCACGTAGTCGAACTTCGAAAGCCCGCTGTATCGGAGGAGTTCGTCCATCATATCCGAGGCGACGAATCCGTTCGTCTGTCCCCACTGCGTCATGAGATCCGCGACGGCCACTTTTTTCGCCCTGCTTTCGCGCAAGGCTTCCGCCATGCCTCCGACGAGAAAATTCGGTACGAGCGACGCGTATAAACTGCCCGGGCAGATCACGACGACGTCGGCCTCCCGGATCGCGCGCGCCGTCTCGTCGTAGAGTTTCGCGCCCGGCTTGAGGAACGCTCTCTTGACCCGTAGCGCCCCGTCGTGCTTGGGATTGTAGATGTTGTCCTCGCCGACGACCTCCGTATCGTCTTCGAGAATCACGTGGAGGTGCGCTTTGTCGAGCGAAACGGGGAGCACCCTTCCTTTCAGGTCCAGAAGCTCCGACGCCTTGCGGATGCCCTCGATGTCGCCGCCGTAGATCGACGAGAGCGCAACCAAAAAGAGGTTCCCGAAACTGTGTCCTTTCAGAGAGCCTCCGTTCCCGAAGCGGTAATTGAAAAGCTCGCGCAATATCTCCGCGCGCGTTCCCTCGGAGAGCGCGAGGAGACAGCGGCGCACGTCGCCCGGAGGAAGCACGCCACACTCGTCGCGCAAGACGCCCGACGAGCCGCCGGAATCGAACATGGAGACGACCGCCGCGATGTCGAGCGGGAATTCCTTCAGCCCGCGCAGGACGACGTAGCTCCCCGTGCCCCCTCCTATCGTAACGATTTTTTTCATGCCGTTTCCGACCACTGTATATTGGCGCGATGACGTTGACAATCGGAATGCATTGCAGATTCAGAGCGCCTTCATGCGGCGCAGGGCGCCGCGAAGCGCCGCAAGCGGCAGGCCGGCGACGTTGTCCCTGCCGCCCCTCACGCGCCGCACCAGCCTCGCGCCCCCTTTTTGCAGGCGGTATCCCCCGGCCGCCCCCAGCGGCTCGCCGGACGCGGCATATCGCTCTATCTCCCTCTCCGAGAGCGTCCTGAACCATACTTCGGTCGAAACGGAGCGCGAGATGCGCGCGCCGCTTCGCGCATCGAGAAGCGCGAACCCGGTAACGATGCGGTGCTTCTTCCCGCTCAAAGCGCGCAGTATCGCGCGCGCATGCGCGAGGTTCCTCGGCTTCCCGTACACGGCCCGGCCCGCGACAGCGAGCGTATCGGCTCCGATGAGTATGGCGTCCTCCCCTTTTCGCGCGGCGGCTTCCGCTTTTTGCGCGGCGAGGCGCTTCGCGAGCGTCGCGGGCGAAAGCGCGGCGTCGAGCCGCTCGCGGAAACGGCTCTTCCGGACCTCGAAGTGCGGGACAAGTTTCTTGAGGAGCGTGCGCCGCGCGGACGAGCCCGACGCGAGAACGATACGCCGCTTCTGCCTCTTCTTCTTCAGTATTTTCTAGTGGCAAAACGGAACCGAAATGAGTTTAGCATTTTCGCCGGAATTGGTCGAATAATTTCTTCTTTTCTTTCTGCATCTCCTGCGCG
>Ga0076007_144_pt1 | contig 10531 bp, 11 predicted proteins | sample RifGroA2_FD_68070 | JGI IMG/M metagenome (GOLD analysis project Ga0076007, IMG submission 68070) | Parcubacteria (Kaiserbacteria) bacterium GW2011_GWA2_58_9 | reverse complement strand
GAAGCCCTCCCCATTTTTGTCTTCCTTTCCTACGCCGACTTCCACCATCCCCTCGACACAGGTCCAGGAATCTTTTGTCCCGCCGATACAAATCGGAGAGGGAGAAGCAACCATGGTTGTGGATATCCCGTCCTCCATTTCCTACACCCAGCTGGAGAGCTATCGAACCTGCCCGCTTCAATACAAGTTTGCCCATGTCTTCCGCATTCCCATCGTCGGTAGATACCAAATGTCCTACGGCAAATCCCTCCACGCAGCTCTGGAGCAGTTCTTCCGGCAGTGGATCGAGAACGCGATCATGCCGGAGCGCTCCGTGCTCGAGCAAGCGCTCAAAGACACGTGGATCGATGCCTGGTATCCAAATCGACGTGCGCATGACGAACACCGTGCCACAACGGAGCGCGTGCTTGCGGCCTATTATCTGCTGCTCAAAAAGGAGCCCGTGACACCGCTTGCTGTTGAGAAGACGTTTTCGATTCGTCTTGGAAACGCTATAATACGCGGGAGCATCGATCGCGTGGATCGCACACCGGAGGGATTGCACCTGATCGACTATAAAACAGGGTCTCCGAAAACAAAGGCCCAGATCGTTCGCGCGCAAAAAGATCAGCTGTATCTTTACCAGCTTGCGGCCTCCAAACTATTTGATGAACCTGTGGCGCGGTTGAGCTTCTGCTATCTTGAGGACACGTCCTGCGTTTCTTTTCTCGGAACGCCCAAGGACTTGGACACCCTTCAGACGAGCATTGAGTCGATGATGGCATCTGTGCAGAGTCGTTCGTTTGATCCCACGCCCGGTCGTCATTGTCAGTCCTGCGACTTTGCGGAAATCTGTGAATTTCGAGAGTTATGAAGTCCCTCCAATCGCTTCTTGGCGGATATGTCAGTCACAAAGGCCTCCGTGGACAACTGGATGCCCATGCGGTTGTATCAGCTGCAAACGACTGGATGACCCATGTGTTGCCAGATGGGAGAGCGCAGGATGCCTGCGCCTTGAGTTTTAGCCGAGGCCGACTTGTCGTTGAATGCGTGAACGCAAGCGCACTCGCCTACCTTCGTGAGAGGCAGAATGACCTGAACCAAGCCGTCACACGAGCGGTCCCGCACATCACGCTTTCCACGATCCAGTTTCGGTTTGTCTCATCCCTTTCCTCCTATGAAGCTTAGAGATCTCCTCATGGTCCTCTGCGCCGTGTCGCTTCTTCTTTCGGCGCTTTGGGTGTTTCTTTTGTTTCGCATCGACCCCGTCTTTGCCACTCGAAGCGAGTTCCTCTTATTCTACCTCACCTTCCTCCTGGCCCTTACGGCTTTGTTCACCTCTGGACTGATCCTGGTTCGCCATCATCGAAGGGAAGAGGACGGAATGCCGCTTGTGCGCCTGGTACAATGGTCCTTTCGACAGGGATGTCTCTTCGCCCTTCTGGTAACCATTTCGCTCTTTCTTCTCTCTCGCGAACTCCTTTCGTGGTGGACGAGCGCGCTTCTCATTACGCTCTTCGGACTGGTCGAACTCTTTTTCCAAACAAAAAAGCGTAGTTGAATACAAAAACTGATCAATTTTCTCTTGTTACAAAAGGGGGAATAGGGTACCATTTTCCCGATATGCTTAACTCCCTCTTTGGAAGGTTTTCCCACGATCTTGGGATTGACCTTGGCACGACGCGCACCAGGATTTTCGCAAGAGAACGCGGGATTGTGATTGACGAGCCATCCGTGGTTGCCATTAATACGCGGACAAACCAGATCCTCGCTGTCGGACGTGACGCAGAGAGCATGCTGGGAAAGACCCCCCCGCACGTCCTGACATCACAGCCGCTTCAGCAAGGTCTCATCTCCGACTTCGAGGTGACAGAGAAAATGCTCAAGTTTTTCGTGGAGCGCATTCACAAGGAGTCCTTTACGCTTGTGCCCAGACCCAGAGTCGTCATCAGTGTGCCCTTGGAGGTGACAGAGGTGGAACGGAAGGCGGTGGAGGACGCCGTTCTCCATGCGGGCGCGCGCGAGGTCCATGTCGTGCAAACCGCAATGGCGTCTGGGATCGGGGCGCGACTTCCCGTTTCCGAGTCCCTCGGAATGATGCTGGTTGATATCGGAGGCGGAACAACGGAAATCGCCGTCTTGTCGCTTTCTGGAATCGTAACGTGGAAGTCCATCCCTGTGGCGGGGAAAGAGATGGACCGAAGCATCATCCAGTACGCCCGTGAGGTTTTCAACTTAATGTTGGGAGAGCGAGTCGCTGAAAAAATCAAGATGCGCATCGGAAGCGCGACCGAACTGGAAGAGCCGCTCGAGATGGATATGCGCGGACGCGACATGATCACGGGCCTGCCCAAACAGATCACTATCAACGACGGCCAAATCCGCGAGGCGCTTGAACGTTCCGTGCAAACCATCTTGAACCACGTCAAAGCCACGCTGGAGCTAACCCCTCCCGAACTGGTAGCGGATATCTATGAGCGCGGCATCGTGTTGACCGGCGGGGGAGCACTGTTACGCGGGATGGATCGCCTGCTTTCGCGGGGTACAGCGATTCCCGTGCGTGTGGCGGAAGATCCCACGACCACCGTCGTGCGCGGGACGGGGTTTTTGCTCGAACACGAAGATCTTTTGCGCGACGTATCACTTCCTTCCGCCGTTGAGAGCGCGTTCGTCTGACGTTTATGTCCTTTGAATGAAGAAACTCGTGCCCCCATCGTTTCCTCCATCCCAACACCCCTCAAAAAAAGCGATACGATCCCTGATCGCTTTTTCCCTCGTGCTCGTCGCCGTCCTCACGATCGGCCTTCGTCCGTTTTATTGAGGCCCTTCTTCATCTTTCGGATTCACCTCTTTCGGAAAGTGAACCCGCACGCGTGATCGCAAAAACCATCACGGATCAACACGCGCGCATGCTTCTTGACAAGGGACGTGAGGACGGGGTTGAGGTGGGCATGGGCGTGGTGGTCCAGGACCATGTGCTGGTTGGGCGTGTGGAGCGTGTGGAGGCGCGTCGCGCGCTGGTCCAGCTGATCACAGATCGTGAGTTTCGCGTTACGAGCACGCTTTCGACGCAACAACTCGTCGGGGTGAGCGAGGGGGCGCGGGGGGCCTTGCTTCGGCTGAACTTCATTCCGCAGGAGGCCGTGGTCGAGGTTGGGATGACCGTCCATACGGCCGGTCTGGAGCCGCGCATGGCCGGAGGACTCCTTCTTGGCGTGATTACAGGCGTGGAGGAGGAACCGAACGCTCCGTTTCAGATCGCGACGATAGAGCCGATCGTCGATGCCCGTCTTTTGACACATGTCGCCGTTATAAAGTCTGCGGAGCTATGACGCGCACGCTCGTATTGTTTCTCGGACTTCTGCTTGTTCTTGCCAGCATCGAGCTTGGGTTTATTCGCGCGTTGCCCTCCCCGTTTTCCCTCATACCACTCGTCTGGATATTCTCTCTCGGCCTGTTCTCCCTCCGCGGCGAAAGCGCGGGGGTCGCGCTCTTTCTTGGTTTCTCCGTCCTTGAGGATATCCTCTTCTTGAACCCGCACACATCGGTCACCCTCTCGACCCTCGTCACGCTCGCCTTTTATTTTCGCGTCAGCCGCTTCTGGCTCTCCAACCAGTCTGTGTGGGGTTACTTGGCGCTCGGAGCGGTTCTGGTCCTTGTGTGGTCCGTGACCTTCTACGGAACGTACACCATCCTCTCACCGACAGAGATCGCCTGGTCCACGATGGCAGCAGAGACGCTCGGGCGCGCGGGGTTCCTCTCGTTGGGAAATCTGCTCTTGTACCAATCGCCCTTCCATCGTCGAGCATTTGTGTGAGCGTATGGAGGATCCCTTTAAAATTCAACACGGCGGCGCGCCCATCTCTGCCGGAGAGGAACTCTTTGACATCGATGCCTCCATGTTGCGAACCCAAAAGGGGGGAGGAGGAACGCTCAAACCTCCGACGGACCAAAGAACAACCCGCATAGCCATCCTGTGTATCGTTGGCGTGTTTGTGGTGCTTCTGGCGCGAGCATTTTCGCTTCAGTTCTTTCTCACCTTCGTCCCCGCAGATCTTCCCCGTGAGCGCGAGGAGCGAGAACGACTTTTTTTAGCTCTGTCCGAAGAGACGGGTATCGCAGCGACAGAAATGGACCTCCTGATCGCGGAGCGCGGCATGGACTTGAATCAGCCCGTTCCTCTCCCCATCCCTCTTGCCTACGAAATCGCTTTAAGCGTCTATGCGCAAGAAGGGACCTGGCCAGGAGTCTCCGTCGTCCTCTCTTCCGTTCGTCAATATGCCAGCACGCCTGGAATGAGTCTGGCGCATGTGTTGGGATACACCGGTCTCATGACGCAAGACGAATTTGCCGCACACAAAGCAGATAGGTACCGGTTCACAGATATGATCGGAAAGCAGGGGATCGAGGCCTCGTTTGAGCCCCTCCTGCGCGGAACGCATGGCACGCGCACGGTGGAGGTGGGGGCTGTCCGCTCCGATGGGGGCGTGCCGCAGGAGATACGCATATCGGTAACCGTCTCGTGGCGCACCGGCGCGTTCCAAACGCGCTCCTTCACGATCCGCCAAAACCTCTACCGCTGGGTCAACGACGGTAGCGGCGCGTAGATATGAAAAACAGAAAACAGTTCATAGTTCACAGTTTACAGAAAATGCGCCGCGTTCTTCTCCCTGCTGTCAACTGTCAACTGTCAACTGTCAACTCGCAAAAGGGTTTTACCCTCTTGCTGGCGGCGCTCGTTTCTTCGATCGTCCTCGCGCTCGGCACGTCCATATTCCAGCTCGCGCAGAAGGAGCTGACGCTCTCCTCGATCGGACGCGATTCCCAGTTCGCGTTCTACGCCGCGGACAGCGGCGCCGAGTGCGCGCTGTATTGGGACGTGCGCTACCAGCGCTTTCCCACCTCGACGCCCGCGTCGGTCGGCCTTGTCCATGCCGACGGATTCAGCACGAATTGCGGCGCGGTGGAGAGTTCGCCACGGGCGCTACAGCGCTCCGTCGAGCTTCGCTACTAAACCAGTTGACAGTGAACAGTTTACAGTTGACAGCGGGGATTCCTGTTCTCGCTTTCTGTAAACTGTCGGCTGTAAACTGTACACTTACCCTATGATTCCGAAGAACGTCCGGGAGCGCTACATAAAGCTGAAAGAAACCATCAACCGCCATCGAACGGCCTACCACGTCTACGATAAAGAGGAGATAAGCCAGCAGGCGCTCGATTCGCTGAAGCACGAGCTTTCGGAGATAGAAGAGAGGTATCCCGAGATCATCGCGCCGGATTCTCCCTCCCAGCGCGTGGCGGGCAAGCCCTTGCCGGGCTTCAAGAAGGTGCGGCACAAAGTGCCACAGTGGTCGTTCAACGACGCTTTCTCTCCCGAAGAGGTCCGCGAATTCGACGCGCGCGTCAGGCGTTTTCTTTCCGCCTCCTCCAGAGGAGGATCGTCCTCCGGAGGAAAAGGCGGATCCGCCTCCGGCGGAAAGCCTTTTGGCGCCGTGCACCCGACCTACGTGTGCGAGCTGAAGATAGACGGCCTGAAGATCGTCCTCGACTACGAGAAAGGAGTGCTGAAAACCGCCGCGACACGGGGCGACGGGATCGTGGGAGAGGACGTAACGCACAACATCAAGACGATAGAGTCCGTGCCGCTTTCGCTCGCGCGCCCCGTCGACATCGTCGTCGAGGGCGAGGTGTGGATGAGCTCGAACGGCCTCGATGCGCTGAACAAGGAGCGCGCGAAAGCGGGAGACCCTTTATTCGCGAACCCCCGCAATGCCGCCGCAGGAAGCATACGCCAGCTCGATCCGAAGGTTGCCGCGGGGCGTATGCTCGACGTATTCATCTACGACGTCGCGCGGACGAGCGAGAAATTTCCGGAGACACAGCATGAGGAGTTGGAGTACATGCGAACGCTCGGCTTCAAAGTGAACCGGCATCATGCACTCGCGAAAACGATAGATGAGGCCATCGGTTTTTGGGAGAAGTGGAAAGCGAAGGGACGGCATCAGGAATACTGGGTGGACGGGGTGGTTCTCAAAGTGAATGAGAAAAAATACGAGCAGGCGCTCGGCTATACCGGCAAGGCGCCGCGCTTTGCCATCGCGTTCAAATTCCCCGCGGAGCAAGTAACGACCATCGTTGAGGATATTGTCCTACAAGTTGGGAGGACCGGCGTCCTCACGCCAGTTGCGCATCTCAAGCCGGTTGCCGTCGCAGGCACCATCGTGAGCCGCGCGACGCTTCACAATGAAGACGAAATCAATCGCCTCGATGTGCGTATCGGCGACACCATCATTCTCCAAAAGGCGGGTGATGTGATCCCCGATATCGTAAGCGTCGTGAAGGAGCTTCGTCCGAAAAGTGCCAAAACCTACACGTGGCCTTCGCGTGTGCCGGAGTGCGGGGGCGACGGAAAGATAGAGCGTGTTCCCGGACAAGCGGCATGGCGGTGCGTCAACAAAGATTCGTTCGCCGTCGTTCGCCGTCGTTTCCATAACTTTGCAGGCAAGCACGCGCTCGATATCGAGGGCTTAGGAAAAGAGCGCGTGGACATGCTTCTTGAGAAAGGTTTGGTCCAACACTACAACGAGCTTTTCACACTTACGGAAGGCGATCTGCTAACCCTCGAAGGATTCGCGGAAGTATCGGCCAAGAAACTCGTTGCGGCCATCCAGAAGGCGCGGCACGTTGAACTCGCGCGTCTTCTCGTCGGACTCTCCATTCCGCAGGTGGGGGAAGAGACGGCAATACTCCTTGCAAAAAAATTCCATACGATCGACGTACTCGCAAAAGCGAGCGCGGAGGAACTTGAAAACATAGAAGGTATCGGGCCGATAGTCGCGCGGGAGATTACCGCGTGGTTCTCTCTGAAGCGGCACCGAGAGCTTGTTGCGGATCTCAAAAAAGTTCTCATCGTTGCGAACCCTTTGTCAATGTCAAGGCGTCGCCTTGATATCGGGCCGCTCGCGGGTAAAACATTCGTGCTAACCGGCACGCTCGAATCGATGTCACGTGACGAGGCGAAAGAAAAAATCCGTGCACTCGGCGGCGACGTTTCCGGGTCCGTTTCCAAAAAGACAGATTATGTCGTCTTCGGCTCCGAAGCCGGTTCCAAACTCGACAAAGCCCAGCAGTTAGGTGTCAAAATCCTCGAAGAAAAGGATTTTCTGTCGATGTTAAAATAGTGACTACCGCACCTTGTTTTTAGAACAATATAAGTCTAATGTCAGGCCATGGGAATAGAAGATGATCTCAATAAGGACAGAAATGTCATTCCGCAAGGGAAGATCATTGGGCAAGACATAAAAGGAGGCGAGCTTCGCACTTGGTATCCTTTACATTTCGCTGCTGGTAGCACACTTCAACAACTCAAAGCTCTTGAAGGGGATAAAAATGTATATCCGCTCTCTCCTATAGTGAGTGACTACATCGCTCGTCTTCCTAACCAAGGTGAAGAGCGCGACGTCTCCACCTGCATCGCAAGCATCGACCAACTGTGGCCCGGATATTCACCTTCTGCGAAAGATTTGGCTGACCCGAGACTTCTTGAGACTTGGAGTAAACAACTTCAGGGACATGAGTTCGAATCGCTACCGCAGCGCGCGATTTTACAAGCTGTAATCCAAGCCGGCAAACGGCTTCCGATCAGTAGATATGGAATACATAAGAATGTCTATACTCTCGGGAGTGGTTCCGGGAGTATTCTTTACGCGTACCGTGATCCTGAAAACAATAAAGCGACGGTGTCGATGCGTGACAATAACACAGGATTTCGTTGGAACACGGGGGATTATGTACTTTTGGGCGTTCGCAGGAGCTTGAATAAGGCATAAAGATAATTCGTTGAACCTTCATATTCGGGTATAGTATGCGGATATGGTGGATGTAAATATTGCTACACTTCCTAGATTAGCGCGACTGTGAAGTCGGTGTGGTATAGTACGAGAATGATAAAAGTGCTTGAACAGGCAATCGACAAGGTGCGTGACTTGCCGCGTGAACGGCAGGAAGCGGTAGCGCAGGTGTTGCGGGTGATAGCGGCACAGCCGCACGGCAAGTTGACGGCGCGGGAAATCGAGGGGGGTGCGACAGGCTCAACGAGAAGTTAGGAAAGGAAAGTTTGCGAACGATCGAAACGTTAAGGCGTTCTTCGCACATTTCCGCGCATGATGCGCATTCGTTTTTCCAGACTCGCACTACAAGATCTCGAGCTGACTTTGTATTTTCGTAGTGCGTTTATTTTTGAGATGGGTTCTAGTATAGTGTGCGGATATGGCGGATAAAGTAGATGTCGCGGCGATAGCAAAGCTCGCGCGGCTTGAGGTCCGGCGAGCCGATGAAGGCTCTGCGGAACATAATGCGCGCCGACGAGAATCTGCATGAGAGCGGGAAATATACCGAGAAACTTCTGAAGGCCGCGCCGGCACGTGATGGCGACAGAGTCGCCGTTAAGCAGGTGATTTCGAGGAAGAAGTGAATGTGCTAGAATGAGCGTATGACGAAAATGCTTGCGGCGGCGATAAAGGAGGTTAAGAAACTGCCTACCGACGTGCAGGATACCATCGGCATCAATCTCATCGACAGGGTCGCCGCATGGCGCGAATTGCGCGCGAAGATCGCCGAAGGCATACGGGAAGCAGACGCAGGACTTGCCAAACCACTCTCGGCGAAAACTCTCATTCGAGAATTTCGCAAGCGACATGCGAAGGGAAAAAAGTGAATGGCATGTCGCGTGGACGCCGCTTTCCAAGACCGATATCTTCGAGATTGGATTGGACGATATGTGTCGGACGCCGCTTCTTCGGAGGTTGCCGAAGTCCTCTTGACGTCAATTCACACGGCTGGAGAGTGCTTGGCGCTGAATCCGCATTTGTGGCGAGTGCGGCACGAGATTTTGTTGAAAGAAGTCCGATTTGCGCCCGCACAGCCGTATCTCATTTGTTATCGGGTTGTCGGATCTACGATCCAGATTCTGCACGTCATCCACCAGAAGCGCGATATCGCGGTGCTATTTGAGGAGATGGAAAAATGGGTATGAATGTGTTTCGACTCACAATATCAGACGCTCGTCGCGCACTCGATGCCAAGGAGTACTCCGCGCTCGACCTTACGAACGCATATCTTGATTCCATCGTCAAAAAAGACGGCGCGATTCACGCCTATCTTGAGGTGTGGAAAAATGAGGCGCGGGAGGAGGCGAAAGCGGCAGACGTTCTCATCGCGCGCGGGGAGTCTAAACCCCTGACCGGCATTCCGCTCGCCGTCAAAGACCTCATTTTGATCGAAGGTCGTATCGCGAGCGCCGGTTCGAAAATACTCGAGAAGTATCGCGCCTCGTACGATGCGACTGCCATAAAAAAACTGAAAGCGCAGAACGCCGTTTTTTTGGGACGAACGAATATGGACGAATTCGCGCTCGGAAGTTCCACCGAGAATTCCGCCTATGGTCCGACGAAGAACCCGCACGACACCTCGCGCGTGCCGGGCGGTACCTCCGGCGGCTCCGCCGCGGCTGTTTCCGCCGGCATGGCTCTCGCCGCTTTGGGGAGCGACACTGGCGGCTCCATACGCCAGCCCTCGGCATTCTGCGGCGTCGTAGGACTCAAGCCGACGTACGGCAGTGTCTCGCGCTTCGGGCTCATCGCGGCGGCTTCTTCGCTCGACCAGATCGGCGCGATAGGCAAAACGGTCGCGGATGCGAGAAGTATTTTCGAGTGCATTCGCGGATACGACGAGAAAGACAGCACCTCGCTTCCCGCATCCACAAGGTCCGACCTTGGGGATTCAAAAGGTCGGACCTTCAGAATTGGGGTTCCGCGCGCTTTTTTGGGGGAGGGGACGGAGCCGGACATGCTCAAAGAATTCGAACGAACGCTTGCCGCTCTGGGAGAAGCGGGATATTCGATCGTTGACATAGAGCTCCCGTCTCTTAAATACGCTCTCGCGGTCTACTACATCATCAATCCCGCCGAGGTCTCCACGAATCTCGCTCGGTTCGACGGCATTCGATACGGGCTCTCCGTGTCCGCCGACGACATACAGAGCGTGTATGCAAAGACGCGGGAGAGCGGATTCGGTCCGGAAACGCGGCGGAGGATCCTCGTCGGCACATTCGTGCTATCCGCGGGCTACGCCGATGCCTACTACCGCAAGGCGCGAGCGGTCCGCGAACTCATTCGGAATGATTTCGCTAAGGCGTTCGGGTCGGTTGACGTCATCGCCACGCCGATCTCGCCTGTTCCCGCTTTCAAGATAGGGGAGAAGTCGAGCGATCCCTTGGCTATGTACGCCGCCGACATCTTCACAGTTCCGGTGAATCTCGCGGGCGTGCCCGCTATTTCGATACCGTCCGGCGCGGTAGAGCGTGACGGCAAAAAACTCCCTGTCGGATTCCAGCTCATCGCTCAGCATGGCGGGGATGAGACGCTGTTCTCGATCGGGGAAGATGTGGAGAAGGCGGGGCCTATCCCCACACGACATAATCCCACGGTATAATTTCCGGCATGGCTGGACGTTTCGGTATCCGCAGTCTTCGACGAAAGTTCCCAAGCGAAAA
>Ga0076007_113_pt1 | contig 12458 bp, 13 predicted proteins | sample RifGroA2_FD_68070 | JGI IMG/M metagenome (GOLD analysis project Ga0076007, IMG submission 68070) | Parcubacteria (Kaiserbacteria) bacterium GW2011_GWA2_58_9 | reverse complement strand
TGGGTTCTAACGTAGTGAGTATAGCGAGAAGGACACTGGGGCAGGATTTCTTCGAGCGGCGGCCGCAGGCCGTCGCGCGGGAACTTCTGGGCGCGTATCTCGTGCGGCGCGCCGATGAACGACTTACGAAGTCGTTCATGATTACCGAGACGGAGGCCTACGACGGCCCCGACGATCTCGCCTGCCACGCCTCGCGAGGTCGCACCAAGCGCACCGAGGTCATGTTCGGCCCTCCCGGCCATTGGTACGTCTATTTCGTCTACGGCATGCACGAGATGCTCAACATCGTGACGGGCCCCGAGGGGTATCCCTCGGCGGTGCTCATACGGGGCGTCCAATATCAAGGCGATGCCTCGCTATTGAATGGGCCGGGAAAGCTCACGCGCGAACTCGACATCACGCGGGAGTTGAACGGAAAGCCGGCCATCAGCGCGTCCGGACTCTGGATAGAAGAACGCGATGAGGTCAGACCTCATCGCATCCTGCAGACGCCTCGCGTCGGCGTCGCCTACGCGGGAGAGTGGGCGAAAAAGCCGTGGCGTTATGTACTTTCGGGCCATGTCCCCGTTTCTCGATAATCGCTGATGATATCGAGTACGCGGCTCATGTATTGATCGACTTGCTGTTCGCTCATCGCTGGATCTTGATCTGCAAGTGAATCGAGAATAGCCGTGTCGAGGTTCAGATTAGGGTCCTTTTCTGACTGTGCGTGAACATGCTTCGCAATCGCGACAAGCTCCGCCTCTTCTTCTTTGGCGATCTGTTGTGTAAGGACGGGATCGGAGAGAGTCTTGAGCTTCTTGAATACGGGATCAACGAAGCTTCCAACTCGCTCGCGTTCCACGCCATCATTTTTGAGAACTTGGTCGATAAGTTCCTTCAGAGGGATACGACCGTAGTTGTATTTTTGGCCATGCCATTTGTAAGCATCCAAATTTTGAAACACACGAAGCACTCCTTGCACCGCGCGATCGATCGTTTTCTCATCACTGGGTGCATCCAATTTGCCTTGAAATGTTCCTAATTTACCAACTCTGTTTTCCGGCTCAATGTTCATTGCGGACATATTTATTGAAACAGTGAAGCTATTACATTTTTAACGTCGTTGCCGTCCGCGCGGCCGGCGAATTCTTTCATCACCGCGCCGGTGAGTTTTCCGATGCCCGAAGCGTCTGCAACGCCCAGTTCCTCCTTTTTCGCGCGCGCGACTTTCTCTATCTCCTCGCGGCTCGCCGTTTGCGGCAGGTATTCTTCGATGATCTTGAGCTCCGCGGCCTCTTTTTGCGCGAGCTCGGCGCGGCCGCCTTTCGTATACTGCTCGGCCGCCTCTCTGCGCTGTTTCCCGAGGCGCTTCAGCACCGTTATCGCATCCGGGTCGGCGAGTTCTTCCGTCGGCTTGCGGCCCTTCGCCACCAGTTCATTCGTAAAGGCCGCAAGCGCGCCGCGCAGAGTATCCACGCGCAGGGAATCTTTCGCCTTCATCGCCGCGGTCATGTCGGCGCGGATTTTCTGGGTCAACATTCTTACACTATAGCATGTGATAGAATCGTCGCATGGAATGGTTGATTTTGGGGTTGCTTCTCGCGGTGCTTTCGGCGCTTATCTATCTCCTCTGGACGAGAAATGCCGCCCTGCAGGACACGCAGGGAATGGTATTGCTCCAGCAGAGGATACAGGAGTTGGAACGTTCGCTGGAGAACAAGCTGGGAGAAGGGACAAGCCGCATGTTCGAGAGTATGCGCACGCAGTTCGGCGAATCGCAACGGCTCGCCTCCGACATTCGCGACCTGGTGGCCAAACAGCTCACCGAGGTCGCGAAAGAGCAAACCAAGACCAACGAGTCCACCACGCGGTTCATGGCCATCGCAGACCAGCTCGCAAATCTCGAAAAAGTTTTGAAACACCAAAAGCAGAGAGGGAATCTCGGCGAAGCGTCGCTCGAACTTATCCTCTCGAATATTCTTCCACCCGGCACATACAAAATGCAGTACGAATTCCCCGGTGGCGAGACGGTGGACGCTGTTATCGAAACAAAAGAAGGGGTTATTCCGATAGATGCGAAGTTCTCGCTCGATAATTACCAGCGCCTCGTGAATGCGATAGACGACGCACAACGCGAGGAGCTTGAGAAGCAGTTCAAGAACGACCTGAAGTTGCGCATCGACGAAACCTCGAAATACGTGCGGACGAAAGACGGCACACTGCCCTTCGCCTTTATGTACATTCCCGCCGAAGCTATTTACTACGACCTGCTGGTCAACGAGGTCGGTTCGGTGAAGGTCAACACGCGCAATCTCATCGACTATGCGTACAACGACAAGAAGGTCATCATCGTTAGCCCGACGACCTTCGCCGCCTACCTCCAATCGGTACTCTACGGCTTCAAGGCGTTCAAAATAGAAGAGACGGCGAAAGATATCGCGAAGAACGTCGAGAACCTCTCGCGCCATCTCAAGGCCTACGAAGACTACTACAAACGCCTTGGCACCTCGCTCTCGACCACCGTGAGCCACTACAACAGCGGCTCGAAAGAACTTGGCAAAATAGACAAAGATGTCCTGCGTATCACCGGCACGTCCGTCGAATTGGATTCGCCGCTTTTGGAGAAACCTTCGTTCGTCGGAGACTAGCATTCCAACTTATGTACATATGTACATAAGTTGGAATGCCGAGCAAACTTGCCTCGGATGAACTGTTACGTTATAGTGCCGCAATCATGGCCAAGATAGCCATCATCGAGACGGGCGGGAAGCAGTACCTCGTAACGCAGGATTCTGTTTTGAATGTAGAAAAATTGGAAGGCGTCAGTGAAAAGGGGACAAAGCTCACCTTCGACAAGGTTCTGCTCATTGACGACGGGAGCGAGACGAAAGTAGGCGCTCCGTACGTGGATGGTGCAAAAGTTTCTGCCGAGCTCATCGAGGCGGGACGCGCTGATAAAGTGACCGTCATCCGCTACCGCCAAAAGAGCCGCCATTTCGTCAAAAAGGGACACCGCCAGCCGTACGCGAAAGTCCGCATCACCGCCTTGCCTTGACTTCATCGATATTACTCTTTCAGACCATGGTCTGAAAGAGTAATATTACTACCTCCGGCCTTCGAGCGCGCTTTTGATGGTCTCGGGATCGGCGTATTCAAGCTCGCTCCCGGTCGAGAGCCCGCGGCCAAGCGTGGTGACTTTGATATTTGGATTTCGTAAATCCAAAATTTCCTCACGAACTTTCGCCGCGGTCGCATCGCCTTCGGGATTGGCGGGGAAGGCGAGAATAACTTCCTTAAGATCGGTATAACGACTTCGTAAGTCGTTAATGTGAGTGAGGAGCTGTTTGACGCGCAGACGGTCGGTTTTCTCCGAGGCGAGGTCGAGCGTGCCGCCGAGCACGAAGTAGCCCCCGCGATACGTTCCGCTCTTTTCGAGCGCGGCGAGGTCGGCGTCGCTCGCGACGACGGCGAGCAGGCTTTTGTCGCGGGAAGCGCTCGCGCAGATGCCGCAGGTCTTGCTTTCGCCGGAGTAAAATCGCATGCACTCGGAACATTGGCGGATATCGCGAGCGAGCGCCTGCACCGATTCGGCGAGCTCGCGCCGCACTCCGGGCGACGAGCGCAAGAGGAATTGCACGAAGCGTTCCGCCTGCCGCGGACCGATGCCGGGGAAGTGTTCGAAAAGCGAGGCCAGGCGTTCAATAGCGTCCATAGAAGCAGTTTACAGTTAACGGTTCACGGTTTACAGCGTGAAATTCACTGTCAACTGTCTGCTGTGAACTGTCAACTTTTCAGAACGGCGCCTCCTGCTCCACCTCCGCTTCCGGCGTGAAGTCGCCGAAGTCGCTTTTGTCGATCGAAAGGAAGGTCGTCTTCTCTTCGTCGAAGCGCAGTTCGATCTTGCCCGTCGGGCCGTTGCGATGCTTCTCGACCAATATCTCCGCGATGCCGGGCCGGTCGGAATTCTCGTTCATCTTGTCGTCGCGGTGGATGAACATCACGACGTCGGAGTCTTGCTCGAGCGAGCCGGAGTCGCGCAGATCGGAGAGGCGCGGACGACCGCGCCGAGTCTCGACGGCGCGCGAGAGCTGGGAGAGCGCGAGAACGGGGACGTCGAGCTCGCGCGCCATCGCCTTCAGGGAGCGCGAGATCTCCGTCACCTGCTGGACCATCGAGTCCGTCGCGCGCGCGTGGACGGGCGTGATGAGCTGGAGATAATCTATGATGACGAGCCCCAGGCTTTTCTCCATCTTGAGGCGGCGCGCGACGGAGCGCATCGAAAAGACCGTCGAGGAGGGCTTGTCGTCTATGTAAGCGAGCATCCTATCCACGAGTTGCTGGGAACTCATCTCGAGCGAGAAAATCCCGACCGCGGTGCCGTGCTTCGTCGCCGAGAGCCTCGCAATGTCGAGAGCGAGGGCGGTCTTGCCCATGCTCGGCCGCGCCGCGAGGAGAATGAGGTCCGATTTCTGGAGGCCCGCGAGGAGGCTGTCGAGCTGTGGGTATCCCGTCGGGACGCCTCGCAGGGTCGATTCGTGTTTTTGCAAATGCTCCAGCCGCTCCCACGCCTCGGCGAGCTCCTCCTTGATCGCGGTGAAGGAGCGGAGCATCGGCGCCTGCGAGACGCTGAAGATTGCGGCCTGCGCCTCGTCGAGAAGGACTTCGATCTCGCGGTCTTCCTGGAAGCCGAGGTCGTTGATCTTCGCGGCGGCGTCTATGAGAGAGCGCAGAACGAACTTCGTCTGCACCGATTCCGCGTAGTGCCGCGCGGAGCCGGGGCTTGCGGCGGCGCCGACGACCTCGGAAAGATAGGCGGCGCCGCCCACTTCCTGCAGTTGTTTTCGCTCTTTCAGCTTCGCCGAAACCGTTACGACATCGATCGGTTCGCCCTTCGAGTAGAGCGAGAGCATGGCGTCGAAGATCACCCGATGCTTCCCTGCGTAAAAAGAATCTACGGAGACGACGTCGGCGACCTCGTACATCGCCTGCTGATTCAGCATCAGCGCGCCGAGGAGCGCGCGCTCGGTTTCGACGTCTTGCGGAGGAACTCGCGGATTTTTCTGCGCCATGCGCTGATACTAGCACGCGCGGGTTTCCAATTCTCTTCCGGCGGCGCGCCCGGAGTGGGGTTTTTGTGTGGACAAGAGAAAAAAACTCGACCCCGCTGGAAATCGCGTCCGCGTTTACCCCGTTAGAGGTCGCGCCATGAACGGGGCTTGCGCGCCAGAAGGGCCAACGGGGGTGGACCTGTACACGGGGTTGACGTTCTCCGTGCCATCTGATACAACGTATGCCACACTATCCCGGATAGTCAAATGATTCTTCTCCGCTCACGTGCAACGATTTATATGATAACCTTTTCGCCAAAATCAATCACCAAAGACCTGCTCACGGGGCTTCCCGAACGCTCGCGGAAAGTCCTTACCGACCGCTACGGCCTCTCCGCGAAAGGGGAGAGCCGCACGCTCGACGCCATCGGCAGGGAATACGGAATAACCCGCGAGCGCATCCGGCAGATAGAGAATCACGGCCTCACCGCCGTCCGCGAATCCGAGATCTACGCCGCGAAAGCGGAGGCGCTCGAGGAGCTTAAGCAGGCCATTCATACTCTCGGGAGCGTCGTTGCGGAGGAGACTATCCTCGCGCGCGTGCCGAAGAGCGAATCCGACCGCAACCACCTCGTCTTCCTCCTCACGGTCGGCCACCATTTCGCCGACCGGCGCGAAGACGCGAACTTCAAGGCGCGATGGCACGTGGATGAACAGCTTGCCCTCGCGGTGGAGCGCGCGCTCGCGAATCTCTACGAATCCATCGAGGCGAGCAGGCTCACGCCCGAAGAGGAGTTCGTCGAGCTGTTCGGAAAGCTCCTGAAGCAGGAGGGCGTCAAGAACCGTCCGCCGGACGTTTTGGTGCGCTGGCTCCACATTTCGAAACGCATCGGGAAAAATCCGCTGGGAGAGTGGGGGAGGATCGAATCGCCGCACGTGCGCATCAAGAACACGCGCGACTTCGCGTATCTCACGCTGAAGCGCCACGGCTCCCCGATGCATTTCCAGGAAGTCGCCAAAGGCATCCAGTCGCTCTTCAGCCGCGAAGCTCATCCGGCGACGACCCACAACGAGCTCATCAAGGACAGCCGCTTCGTGCTTGTCGGGCGCGGCCTCTACGCCCTGAAAGAATGGGGATACGAGCCCGGCGTCGTGCGCGAGGTCATCAAGGGCATCATCAGCCGCGAAGGGCCGCTTCCGCGCGAGACCATCATCGAGCGCGTGAAGCGCGAGCGCTACGTGAAAGACGCGACCATCGCCGTCAATTTGCAGAGCCCGATGTTCACCCGATTGCCCGACGGCACGTACGCGCTTGCGCGGTAGCGGGAGGTCCGCTCCCGGACTCCCGGGTTCGGCATTCCCCACCCGCGCCTTTATACTTCCGTCTTTTGCGGTATCCTTGGGGCATGGCGCACGTGATCCCGACATACAAGCCGGGCAAGGCAGAGCACGACATATCGACCGGCGTCATCAGGAGCATTTTCCAGGAACTCCTCACGCTCCATTTCGACGAATTTCTGCAGGGAACGCTCGGCAGTCTCCACAACATCTCCCGCGGCGCGGTCCTGATGTCCATCTTTGCCGGATTGCTGGGAATATTGTGGACGCAGATCCCGGAGCTTCCGCTGTTTGCCTTCGCGTGGATCGTGGGCACCATGCCGATATGGGTGCCGGCGACCGCCGTCGGAGGCGCGTGGAAGGCGTGGGTCTGGTACAACCGCTCGCGCTTCATCGCGACGAGAAAACCTGTCTTGCTCGAAGTGAAGATGCCGCGCGAGCTCGTGCGCTCGCCGCGCGCGATGGAGGTGGCGCTCGCGCACCTCTGGGCTAGCCAGGGTACAACCACGTATTTCCACCGCATATGGCTCGGTCAATGCTATCCGTTTTTCTCGTTAGAGATGGCCTCTTTCGGCGGAGAGGTGCATTTTTACGTCTGGACATGGGAGATACAGCGGCGGGTCGTCGAAGCGACGCTCTACGCACAGTATCCGGAGATCGAGCTCGTCGAGACCGAGGACTACGCGGCAAAATTCAAGTACGACCGCAAGAAGCACGCGGGCTACTGCACCGAGTGGCGCTACGAACCGCGCAACGACGCGTACCCGATAAAAACCTACGTGGATTTCGAGCTCGAGAAGGACCCGAAAGAGGAGTACAAGATAGATCCGCTCGCGCAGGTGCTGGAGTATATCGGAAGCATCAAATCGGACGAGCAGATATGGATACAGATAATCATCTCCTATTGCGCCGACAAGCGGCGAAAGCCCGGAGGAAGATGGTTCGAGACGGAGAGCCGATACGAGGGCATCATGAAAGACGAGACCATCAAGATACGCAAAGAAGGCGTCGGAGAGACGGAGGGCGAAGAGAACCAGTGGAAACGCTACGTGCGCATCCAATACTACAAGCAGACCGAGCAGATACGCTCGATAGAGCGCAACATGAGCAAGCACCCCTTCAAGGTCGGCATGCGCGGCGTCTACATGAGCACCGTCAAGGGCTGGAATCCTTCGACGTATTATCCTATGCGGTGGATATGGCGTCCGTTCGGCAACGTCCAGTGGATGAATCAATTGCGCCCGCGTCGCTGGCACAACCCCTTCGATTATCCCTACCAGGATTGGCGCGATATGCGATGGGACCTCCATACCGAGCGCGCGCTCGACGCCTATCAGCGCCGCGCGTTCTTCCATGCCCCCTATCTTCATCCGCACAACATGATGTCTACGGAGGTCATCGCGACCCTGTGGCATCCGCCTTCGAGCGGCATCAAGACGCCGGGACTCGAGCGCACGCCCGCGAAGAAAGCCCAACCGCCGCCCAACTTGCCGAAGTAGTAGTAGTAGTAGTAGTAGTAGTAGTAAGTAGTAAGGAGTGAGTAGTCTATCTATTTTCAGAGGTGCTACTAACTATTTTCCATTGACTAGAACCGCCATGAATTCTTTTCACCAATCCCTCGAGCGCCTTTTCGAGACGGGGAGCGAACGGCTCGCCGAACTCGCGCGCCATTGGCAGGAGCACGCGAACCGCCGGACGATACTCGTTCTCGTATTCGCCGGGACGACGGCCGCCATTCTCTATGTGAGCGTCATACAGCCGCCCGAGGATTTTCCGCTCAATGCGCTCGTAACGATCCCTCCCGGCGCGCCCCTTTCGGAAACGGCCGCCGCATTCGAGGCCGCCGGCGTCGTCCGCTCGGGTTTCGCCCTGAAAGCGCTCATGACGCTCATGGGGGAGGAGGGCAACGTTCATGCGGGCGATTATCTTTTCAAAGAACCCAAAGATCTCTTCACTGTGGCGCGGGCGATATCGGCCGGCGCATACGGCCTGGAGCCGGCGCGCTTCCGCGTGCCGGAAGGCGCGACGACCAAAGACATGGCCGTCATCTTCGGGAACCTCGAGCGCTTCGACGCGGAGCGCTTCGCCGAGACGGCCCGGCCGCTCGAAGGCTTTCTCTTTCCCGACACCTATTTCTTCCTGCCCAACGCGACCGACGAGATAGTCCTCGACGCGCTCCGCAACGCCTTCGAGGCGCGCATGGCGGAGCTCGAGCAGACATACGGCACCTCGACGCGCTCCCGCACGGACATCGTAACCATGGCCTCCATCCTGGAGAAAGAGGCGAAGAACACGCGGGACCGCAAAATGATCGCCGGTGTTTTATGGAACCGGCTCGACCGCGGCATGCTCCTGCAGGTGGACGCGGTCTTCCTCTACACGATCGGCCGCACGACCTTCGACCTCACCATGAAGGACCTTGCCTCCGATTCGCCCTACAACACCTATCGCTACAAGGGCCTCCCGCCGACTCCTATCGGCTCTCCCTCGCTCGATTCGCTCGTCGCCGCGATGACTCCTACGAAGAGCGACTACCTCTTCTACCTTGCCGACAACGACCACGTAACGCACTACTCGAAAACATACAGGGAGCATTTGCGGAAGAAACGACTCTACCTGGGAAGTTAGCTTTCAGGTTTCAGCTATCAGCTTTCAGCTGATAAATATATTGCTTGCATCGAGTATTCCTACTGACAGCTGAAAGCTGTAAGCTGACAGCTATGACAGTGTTCGTCGGTTTATCGGGGGGTGTCGACAGCGCCGTTTCCGCGGCTCTACTCAAGGAGCAAGGGCACGACGTCGTGGGAGCGTTCATCAAGATATGGCAACCGGAGTTTATCGAGTGCGCGTGGCGCGAAGACCGGCTCGACGCGATGCGAGTCGCGGCGCGCCTCGGCATACCCTTCCGGGAGATCGATCTTTCGGAGGAGTACAAGCGGGAAGTGGCGGACGGCATGATCGCGGATTACGCGCGAGGCCTTACGCCGAACCCCGACGTGCTCTGCAACAGCTCGATAAAATTCGGCCACTTCCTGAAGTGGGCGCTTGCCGAGGGCGCCGAAAAGATCGCGACGGGTCACTACGCCCGAATACGCCATAACGACATCGTAAGTCGTTATGGGTTGCTTCGAGGAAGAGATGCGGCGAAGGACCAATCGTATTTTCTCTGGCAGATCGGGCAGGCGGAACTGTCTCGCGCCTTGTTCCCGATAGGGGACCTGACGAAACGCGAGGTGCGCGCGCTCGCGAAAAAATTCCGCTTGCCCAACGCCGACAAGCCCGACAGCCAAGGATCGTGTTTCGCGGGCGACATGGCGATGGAGGATTTTCTCGCGCGGTTCATCCCGCTTGCTCCGGGGCCGGTCGCCGACATGCAGGGTAGGGTGATAGGCGAGCATCGGGGAGCGGCGTTGTACACGGTCGGCGAGCGGCATGGATTTTCCGTGAGAAGCGCTCCGAGAGAGAGCGCGCACTATGTCGTCTCCGTCGACCTGAAACGCAACACGGTCGTCGTCTCCAAAGACCGCGCCGACGCCGAGCGGAAAAAGGTCTTTCTCGAACACGCGCACTGGATCGGCGGCGCGCCGACATTGCCTCTTACGGCGAGCGTACAGGCCCGCTACCGCGAAACCCCCGTCCCGGCGACGATACGCAAAGAGGGAGGACGAATAGCGGCATACGCCGAAACGCCCCGCCTCTTCGCGCCGGGACAGTCTCTCGTCATCTATGCGGGAGAGGAATGCTTGGGAGGGGGAACGATTGCCGCATCATCCCAATAGGACTCGCGTTCTGGCTCCTCTCGGCCGGGAGCTATAATGAGAGCGTGCGCATGCTTTGGAATCTCGTCTCTTTCACCGCGGTGGCAGGCGTCGCCGCCTACATCGTATTTCTCGTCCTCGGGAGCGCCGTCGAGGCGCAGGTCGTATACGACGCGAACCGGGTCGTCGTGCGGGATCGCCTCGGGCAGAGGGTCCACAATCTTTCGGGGATGGTCATGGTTCCTTCCGAATGCCATGCACTCGAGAGCCGGGCGAAGCAGATAGACGGCGCCAACTTCCTCATCGAGTTCCGCACGTGGGAAGACCCGAGCCGCACGTGTTTTTCCGGAGCGGCGCCGAAGCAATTCCACCTGACAGTCTTCGCCCCCTCCGTCGGGGTCGCGTTCCAGGCCACGCTCGACGATGTCCCCATCCCGCTCGAACTCATTCCTGCGATAGAATAAGCGGATGTCCTACGGCGTTCTCGTTACGAAAGCCGACGGCGAGCAGGAGCCGTTCGACGCGGGAAAACTCGAAAAGTCGCTCGAACACGCGGGCGCTTCTTCGACGATGCGCGCGCGCATCGCGGCGCATGTCCTCAAGGAACTCCGGCCGGGAATGACGACCGAGGAAATATACCGCCACGCGTTCGAGATGCTCCGGCGCGAGGAGGAGCGCCCAGTGGCCGCGCGCTACTCCGTGAAGCGCGCGCTCTTCGCGCTCGGGCCCTCCGGCTTCCCGTTCGAGCAATTTCTAGCCGAAGTTCTGCGCGCCCACGGCTGGAGCGCGCGCACCGGCGTCGCGCTCACGGGCCGTTGCGCACCGCACGAGGTGGACGTGTTCGCGGAAAAGGACGGTCGGCGGATCGGCGTCGAGGCGAAGTTCCACAACGATCCGGGAGGGAAAACCGACATCAAGGACGCGCTGTACGTGAAAGCCCGCTACGACGATCTGCGCGCCGCGCCCGACCCCTCCGCGCGCGTCGACGAGGGCTGGCTCGTTACCAACACGAGCTTCACCAAGAACGCCATACGCTACGCGCAGTGCTCCGATCTCACGCTCATCGGCTGGGACTACCCGCGCTCGCGCAATCTCATGACGCTCATCGAGGAAGCTCGCGTGCATCCCCTCACGTGCCTCACTTCGCTTACGGAAGGCGAGAAGCGCCGCCTCCTCGAAAGCAAGATCGTCCTGTGCAAGCACGTCTCGGCCCCGCACCTTCTCTCGGAGTACGGAGTGAAGCCTTCGCGCATTCCGCAGGTCTTGGAGGAAGCGAATCGCTTGTGCGGCGTATGAAAAGTTCACAGTCAACAGTTGACAGTTTACAGACAAGAAATTCGATGCATTATGTACGCATGAGCTGTTCGCTGTAAACTGTTCGCTGTTAACTGCCCTATGCCTACTCCCGCCGATTTTCTCGACCCCAACGCCGTCATCTTCGGCAAGCTCTTTCTCGCGATGCTCCTCGGCGGCGTCATCGGCACCGAGCGCGCGGTACTCGCGAAGCAGGCGGCCGGCACGCGCACCTTCGGGCTCGTGGCTTTCCGCGGCGACTCGTTGCACGGAGCGACGACGGCGGCGGGCCTCTGGATCGCGACGGGCCTCGGCATGGCCGTGGGTTTCGGCATGTATCCGGTCGCGATATTCGCGACGCTCCTCGCGCTCCTCATGTTCACCGGCATGTGGTACGCGGAGAACCGCTTCAAGCATTGGTTTACGGAGGCACACGTGACGCGCGACGCGCTCCTCGGTTCGGAACCGCCGAAGCCCGGATAATTCTTCAAGACGCCGCTTTTTTTGCTATACTCGGCGGGATGAGCCAATACTACAAGCCCGAACGCAATCCGAATTGGAACTACGGCGGAGGAAAATTCCGCCTTTCGCGCTCGAAGATCGCGCTCTTTCTCGAGTGCCCGCGCTGTTTCTACATAGACAACAAGCTCGGCACGGCGCGACCGCCTGGTTTTCCCTTCGCGCTCAACAGCGCCGTGGACGCACTGCTGAAAAAAGAGTTCGACATCCATCGCGCAAACGGCACGGCGCATCCGCTTATGAAGCAGTATGGGGTGGACGCCGTGCCCTTCGCGCACAAGAACCTCGACACCTGGCGGGAGGTATTCAATGGCGTAGAGACGAAGCACGGGCCGACGGGATTCACCGTTTCCGGCGCGATAGACGACATCTGGACCGACCCGAAAGGCGAGCTTATCGTCGTGGACTACAAGGCGACTAGCAAGGATGGAAAAATCGAGGCGCTCGACAAGGACTGGCAGGACGGCTACAAGCGGCAGATGGAAATATATCAGTGGCTCCTGCGGCAGAACGGCTTCGC
>Ga0076007_140_pt1 | contig 13998 bp, 12 predicted proteins | sample RifGroA2_FD_68070 | JGI IMG/M metagenome (GOLD analysis project Ga0076007, IMG submission 68070) | Parcubacteria (Kaiserbacteria) bacterium GW2011_GWA2_58_9 | reverse complement strand
TCCGTATGCCGCGAACACGAGCGCGCCGGCGGTTGTGGTTCCGGCGAACGCGACGGAAGTGGTGGCGAAAAATGAATGATCGGCGGGAGAGACGATGGCGAGAGAAACGGCGCTCGAAGTCGCTTGCCCAGAGCTTGCTTGCGGTGAACCCGAACCCGAAGTCGTCGACGACGCCTGCGTCGAGGACGCGGAGGTTGTGTCAGTTTGCGCCGACGCGCCGGGGCCGCCCGAGCCTGCGGAGCTACTCGCTCCGGAGGACGCATCATTGGTCGTGCCGGGAGAGATCGTCGCGGCGCCTTCGTCTCCGCCGACCCCGCACTCTCCGCCCCCTTCGTCGCAAGTCTGCACATCGGGCTTCGCGGCGCTATCGTCCGATTCCGGAGCGGGCGGCGGATTTTCGGGCGGCGCTTGCGGCGCGGGGGGAGTGCTCCAGGCTTGAACCGTACAGCGCTTTCGCGATCGAGAACGCGGCGGCGGTCTTCCGATTGCTCGGACCCGAGAAAACAAGCTCGATCTCCTTCGAAAGCCATTCTTGTTCGTACGCGAGAAAGTTCACCGCGCTTGAAGCAAATTGACCGACGGGAGCGGCGGCTTTCGCAACGGCGATTGCGGCGGGCTTTGCGGCGACAGCCGCCGGATCCGCGACCTTGAACGCGAGTTCCTGGGCTTTGTACGCGAGATTCCGCTCCGGTGGCTCGAAACAGCCTTCTCCAGCCGCATTGCCCGGTTTCAGCGCATTAAGCGTTTTGGAAATGTCGCTCACTATCCTGCCGGGCGCGCCGCCGAGATAACTGCTGGAAAAATGGTGTCCTCCCCATTCGTCATTTTCTTCCCCTTTTGGGAGAGGAATAATGACGTTTGCCGCAAGCGGCTGGACAGCGCCGTATTTCGCATTGACTTCGCGCAGGCGATAGATCAGCTTGTCGTTCGCCGACGTCAAATAGTTGCCGTTGCCCGCGACGACACCGGCGGGTGTCGCGAGATTGTAGACCGCGATGGATGCCGGCGAGACGCCATGCTTCGTAAGATATTCGTAGAGCGCGTTCGTATAAAAGGTCCCCTGCGAATGTCCGACGAGCAGGATTTTCTGCGTCGTTACTTGCGGATGGATTTGGATGAGGATGGTTTTGAGATCGAAGTCTGAGATCGATGAACCGAAAGTCTGCGCGATAGATTGAAGGATGTCAGCGCCTCCGGCGAGATGTGATTCGTTGTAGCCGTTGATGAACTTGATATCTTTTCTTCCAGTCTTGATTTCGTACACACCGCCAAGCAAACCGGTATCGTCCTTGGCGTTTCCCTTGCTCGTTAGAATCCCATTTACATAAATTACCGTTGCTCCCTCAGAAATGCATGAGGCAAAACTCAGAACTGGCGCAATGAGGATTCCTGCAACAACAACTAATCCTAATGCGCGTTCCATTTCACAATCGCGACTCAGGACGTCGGGTCGCAGTTATCGTCTTCCAACAACGAAAATGATGTCTGGTACTTACTAAGTTCTTCGTATTTCTTAGTCCTCATAGAAGTATTTAGCATAGACTCTCTCACCTCTTCGCGTATCTCCGACCATTTACTAATTGATGTTTGCGAAACATTTTCAAGAATACATCTCAGCGATCTTTCTTCTTGCTGGCTCGCGGCAATCCATGTACCAGAATTTGTTACTTGTGTTAGGCCTTGTTGCAAGGCTTTTGCATACTGCAATGTAGCGGCGCGGATTTTTATGTCATTCGGATACTTCTCAAAAATCGCGAACTCGACGTCGTCGCGAATGCCGTTGCCGTTTGCGTCTATTCCCTCTATTGTCGCGTCAACCTGCGCCAGATCGGGCGGAGGCGGCAAGTGCTTCCCGTCGACATCATCCATCGTCAGACTGCCGCAAAGTTCATGAATCAGATTCTATCACTCCCTTTCACAGCCACTCCCCTTTTCCCCACCTTCCGAGAAAGACGAAGGACGGTCCTTCGTCTAGCTTGCCGAGACGAAGGACCGTCCTTCGTCTTTGCTGTCTGTGGTGTCTGTGGTGTCTGTGTCGAAAGTCTCGTAGAGGACCTTTCCCCGCACGTAATCCGCGAGCAGGCCTTCGAGGTCGCTCGCCTTGTCGAGGAGTCCATCGGCCTCCTCGTACGCGAGGATGGCGCGCTCGGGCCGCTCGCCCACATAGTAGTCGTAGAAGCTCGAATAGCGGTATCTCCGGAGCGCTTCCGTCGCTCGGGCAAGGTCTGAAATACCCTTCTCCTGCCACTTCGGATCGGTGAGAGCAACCGGATTCAGGTGCACATATGGGAAAATCCATTTGAAATATGGGTCGGTATCGAGGTGACTACTCTTGAAGCGGCCCTGGAACAGCGTGCCACTGTGGCCGTACTTGAGGTTGAAATACATGGAATACCCCGTACACACCTTTCTCATGTAGCGCGTTATCCCCTCCTCGGATTTTTGGCGCAGAATCAGGTGAAAATGATTGGGAAGGAGCGAATATCCAAGGACGTCGACCATGGAGCGGTCCACCTCCTGCGAAAAGACGAAGGACCGTCCTTCGTCTGTGCGGCCTTTGAGGACGTCGCGAACGTCGATCGCCCGGCCCGCATTCCCTAGGTAGAGCAACGCAAGAATGCGTTCGTAATCACGTTCCTCAAGGAAAATTGGGATTTTATGGGCCGCCCGATTGTACACATGATACGTTTCGCCGATAGCGAGGGGCGTCTGCCTTAACATGGAAGAATTTTAGACGAAGGACGGTCCTTCGTCTAGCTCCGAAGGACCGTCCTTCGTCTAGCCCCTCGCATATACGGCAAAACCCCCTCACGGAGGGTGAGGGGGTTTGCTTGTTGGGCCGAATCCCAACCGGAGTTCTCCGGAGAGAACTGTGCTGAATGAGGACTACGGAGTACACGTCGTCGCCGTGCCGAACTGGCAGGAGCGCGTGTCGTTGTCCAAGTCCTTCAAGAGGTAGCCGTTCGTCCAGTCGGTCGTCGCGGTAGATGGTGAGCTGATCGCCCGCATCACCCCAGCCGGTAACCGTGTCCGCACGGAGCTCGTAGGTCTTCGAGCCGCCCGCGCCGACCTGTTCGGCCTCGCCGTCGGTGCAGCTCGCATCGGGACAGATGGAGAGCGTGCCCGTGTCGGCGTCCGCCGTGTTGTCGTTGATGGCAACCGCGGTGCCGGTAACGTCGTAGAGCGTGAAGCCCGAGACTACGACGCCAGAAGTCGTCACCGTGAACGAGAGCTCGCGCCAGTCTATGGAACCGGCAGAGTCAGCCGCAACGCTGAAGCGGTAGAGCCCGATGTTCGTGGTAACGGTGTTCGTGGTGTAGCCCGTCGTGAGACGCGCGATCGTCGGGATGGACTTCTTGACGTACTTCGAGCCATACCCGGAGTTCGCGGCGGAGTTGACGTCGGCGCTTGCCGCCTCCGTGTCCGAAGAGCCCGCCGAGTCGAGGGCCTTGAAGCCTTCGTCGGCGTCGATGAGAACCGATATCGCGGCGCCCGAGTGCGCGCCCGAGCTGACGGTCGGAACGTCTACGTAGACGTCGAGGTCAGCCGAGTCGTTGAGCGGGACGTACAGCGAGAGACCGGTGAAGGTCGCCGTCGCGTGCGCCTCGTTGCCCGTCGAGAGAGCCTGCGAGACGGTCTGCTCGGCGCCCGCCGAGTTCTTGTACTTCAGGGTTACGCTCGCCACCGACGTAGCGGCGTCGTTCGGAACCTTGATCTTGAGCTCCTGCACCGTGAAGGTCGAGTTCGCGCCGTGGAAGTCGAACTTGCCGACGTGCACGTTGGACGTGCCCGCAATGACGTTCGAATTGACCGGCGTGCCCGCGTCGCGGGTGACAGTGAGAGTGCCCGAGCCGATGGTGATGGTCTGGAGCGCCTGGTCGGAACCGATCGTTACCGACTGACCCGTAACGGCGCCCGTACCGCCCGTCGTGCTGTCGAGCGTAGCGATCCACGGACCGCTGTTCGCGCCCGACTTGATGTTGCCGTAGACGTCTATGACCTTCGTCTGCGAAGAGCCCATCGCTACGTTGGGTTGATGCCTATCGTGTTGACGTTGACGCCTTCCGTCGAGCCAGTCGAGAGCGTGAAGCTCCCCAGCTTGGCGTTGTTGGCGCCCGCGACGATGGTCTGGTTGCCGTAACCGGAGGCCTTCGTGCCAGTGATGGTCGAAGACGTAACGGTGCGGCTGTTGCCCTCGACCTCGCTTATCGCGGAGGTGAGGCGGTCGCCGGAAGCGATGCCTTCCGTGTCGGCCGTGGCGATGGATACGCCTACGTCGACGACGTCGGCGCTGGCGTAGTTCACGCCGGCGCTCGTTTTGGCGTCGCCGTAGACTTCCACGACGTGCGTCTTGCCGGGCTCGAGAATCATCGAGGAGCCGAGCGAGAAGGTCGTGCCAGTGTCGGCCGAAACATCCGCCGTGGAGCCGACCTGGACGCCGTCGAGCATGATGCGGACGTTGTCCATGGTGTCGGTCGCGAGTACGGAGTCGTCGACATCGACGGTGATCTGCTCGATCTTGAGCCTATCGCCCGCCGCGCGGAACTCGAAGCGGCTCCACAGAACGCCCGTGGAAGCCACCGCGACGTTTTCCGTCGGCGAGGTGTTGGCCTTCGTCACCGAGAGGCTTACGCCTTCGACGGTGTTGGCCGTCACGGCGGTCGGCGCATCCGGCTTAAGCGGCTGATTCAGCTCGCTGTCAACCAAGAGGATGTCCGTGCCGCGGCGAACCTGGAAGTCGAAGGTCTCGCCCGAGGTGCCGAGGATGTCGCCGACAAGGCGGACCTCGTTGGCGCCTGTTTCAAGGCGAAGCGGGTTGCCCGAGAGATCGAAGACGATCTTGTCGTTTACGAGCGAGCCTGTCGCGACCTGGTTGCCCTTGATGAGAAGCTTGATGTTCGTGAAGTCGCCGTCCTTGGTGGAACCGCGGTTCTCGAACTGGATCGAGTGGAGCCAGGAGGCGCGGTTGTTGACCGTGAGCGTCGCCTGGAAGAGCGTTACGTCGTTCGAAGGAGCGAACGTGCCGTTCGAGGGCGTCACCGTGCCCCACGTCGCCGTCGCGATGGTCGCGTTGGAGATGAGGTGGAGGTTGCCCGAGATCGGGAGTACGACGCTCGTATCGAGCGGAGCCGAGGCGGTAACGCCCGTGAGCTGGACGCCCACCTGGTTGCCGTTCGTGGTGCCGATGTCTACGCGCACGGAGATAGAGATCGAGCCGCCCGCCGGAACCGTGAAGAGGCCTCCCGAGTCGTTGAAGCTGAAGTTGGAACTCGAGATGCCCGCCGGATCCGTGAGGCGCCTTGCGCCGTCGTAGAGGTAGACGTTGACGAAGTCGGAGTCGGTCGAGACGCCGATGCGCTTGAACGCGAGATTCGTCACGTTGACCGCCGCGCCAGTGCCGTTCGTGAAGGTGAACTTCGCGAGGTTCGCGATACCCTGGCTCTTGACGATGGTGCTAGCCGCCGGGTTGTCGACAGCGAGCTGGACGCGCAGACCTCCGCCTATCGGAACCGGAGCGGGGCCTGGGCCCGGGGGGGTTACCGGACCGGGCACGCAGAGACTGTTGGCCTTCGCGCGCGAGATCGGGCCCCAGTAGCCGGCCGTCGGCGTGATGCCGTACTTTTGCTGGAACTTCGAGACCGCGGCGCGAGTGAGTCCACCGAAGTAGCTTGTCTCGTTACCGGGAGAACCTGCGCCAGTCGTCGCCAGCTGTGTGCCATCGACGCTGTTCAGGAATTTTTGAATCCACATCACTTCACCTCCGCTGTTGCCCAACGAGTGGTTGCGGGTGAAGGTGTAGCAGGCAAGTCCCCCTGTCTGCTGGGAACCCGTGCCACCCTGAAGAGCGGCGATTTGTGCGAGCAGTTGATTGATCATCGCCTGAAGGTCCGCGATCGTCTGCGCCTTCGCCGGCGTGGCGAAGGAGAACGAGAGCGCGAGCACCAAGCCGATGCCGATCGCGACTGCCGCAACGTGTTTCGTTGCTAATGCTTTACTCATAAGTTTATATTGATCTTTCTCCAGCCCTTTCTTTTGGAAAGAGCGGGATGCACACTCACCCTTTCGACGAGGAGTCGTGTGCGTTTGTGTGTCTTCCTAATGACTAATAACTGAAGACAACTTAATAATCGGGCTTTCGTCCACACTGAAGTGTGTCGGACGTTCACCCTCATATCGTTTTCGCTCGCTCGGAAATGAAAATTCGACTTTCATTTCGCTCGGCTCGCTCAACGATAATTTTGCTAGTCCAGCTACAGTTTTTTGAACTGGGACTGGGTTAGCAGCAAGAATGTTGGTCTGTCGTGCGTCCGTTCATCCGTTTCCGAACAGGTACGGTATTTCTGGAAATCGTATTGACACATTGCACGGGCATCGCGGATGCCCCGTTTGACTCCTTATGCGAATGCCAGAGAACCAAGCGTGGAGCGCGTCTGCACTCTCGCCTTTGCATGCGTCCTCGACTCATGAGGCGCATCGCGATAATTATATATCAGCGGGCGAGAAGCGCGACCCAACCCTCCTATCCTTTTTGTGGATAACTTGTGGCTAAAAAAGAGCCCGAAAACGGGGGCTTTTCTTCACTCACAAGCGCATGCCACAATATACTCCCGGGCAAGGGGAGTCAAATGGCGAAGACGCGTTTCCACCGGAAATCTTTCCGTCTTGCGGGCCCCATGGGAAGAAAACCTGAATATCCCATGAACGCTCCGCACTGGAGAACGAAAAACGGCTTTATGCAAGCGAATAGATGCTCCAGCGCTTGGAGCCGGTCTTTTTGACGCGCCCGAGAGCGACAAGACCCTTCAACTCGCGCTGTATCATCTTCTCGCTGTACTCGGGGAGGTGCGCGATGATGTCCCTGATGCCCAGCTCGCTCTTGGACCCAAGCACACTCAACACGTTCTGCGTACGAATGTGTCCTTTTGACTTATCGGACACCCTTCCCTTCTGTCCTTTAATGTCCTTTAGAGGCCCGCGCCAGAATGCGCTGGAGGGTTCTTGTCTCCGGATGCGCGTGGCGTTCGCCGGCTCGATAAAGTCTTCGCGGGAGAGCGAGACGCTCTCGGAGAGCGGCGTACGACGGGAAGAGACGAGAAACACGCCCAGATCGTCCAAGGCTCCGATCAGCGCCTCCGCATTCTGTACAGAGAGGCGCCCGGCGACCGAAAGAACCCGCATGAGTGATATGAGCTTGCGGATCGTACCTTGTACCGCGACGAGAGGCGCGGAGCCGGCAGATCTCATCTCGTCGCGCAATCCAAGAACGCCGGATAGGAGATCGAGGCTTGCGCCGCGAGCGCGGATGCGCGCGGGCTCGCGTTCCGGGACGTGACTTGTCACAAGGTGTACGGCCGCCGCGATGCGTTCAGCGCGCTGGTAGGCCCGTTCTCCGGAGACGTTGTCGCCAAACGCGTGCGACCGCACCGGCGTGTCCTTTAAAAATCGCGGCGCGGAATCTTTCTTTTCTATGTCCTTTATCTCGTCCATTGAGTGTCCTGTGTATCGTGTCCAATACGCCAGAGTGCGATTATATAAAGGACACGCCACAATGCAATGCAGGGCGCGCGCCGTCCCGTTTGAGCGGTCGGCGCCTAGAGCATGTCCGGAAACCCCTCCCGCCGACCAGGTTTCCGCGACGAGGACTGTGGAGGTAGCGAGTTCCGCAGGCGCGGAAACCTGGAGACGGGGGTGAGTTCGGGTTTCCGGACATGCTCTATATTGAACGCTCCCCGCTTCGGATACGCGGCTCTCAAACAAGCTCCGGTCGAAAGCCGGATGGTATGATGTCGTTTATGACGAGAGAAAAACGCCGGAGCAGGAACAGGAAGCGCGAGGAACCGGAGGAGGCGGATGGCGGAAGGCGCGTCAGCGGCGAGGTTCTGCGCGGCGTCTCCGCTGTTTTCTTCATCGCGCTTAGCGGGTTCCTCGTGCTTGCCGGAGCCGACCTCGGCGGCGTCGTCGGCTCCTATGTGTATCGGTCGCTCTCATCCCTCCTCGGCGTCGGCTACCTGCTCCTTCTGCTCTCCCTCATCCTGCTTTCGATCGCGATACTGCGCTCCTTCGAGAGGCGCTTCGGCGTCGTCCAGCTCGGCAGTATGACCGTCTTTCTTCTCGCGGCGCTCGGACTCGTGAACATGGCCGCGAGCGGCCGCGGCGGCGTTCTCGGAACGGCGGTCGCAAACCCGATAGTCGCCGCGGTTGATGCCGAGGCGCCCGTCGTCGGGCTCCCCGAGGACGAGAGCGAGCCGCTTCCGGCTCCGGAGGCGGGCGCGGAAGACGCCGGAAAAGAGCGCGAGCCGATGAAGGAAGAGCGGGCGGGCATCGCGCGCTTTTTCCAAAAGAACGATTCCGCCGAAGGATTCCCCATCATCGCGGCGACGGGTTCGGCGTACACTCCCCCGCCCCTCTCCATCCTCGCGAAAAACAGGGGCAGGCCCGAGGTGGGCGACGTGAAGGCCAACATGAACATCATCAAGCGGACGCTCCAAAACTTCGGCATCAGCGTGGAGATGGACGAGGCCTCCATCGGCCCCACCGTCACGCGCTACGCGATGAAGCCCGCCGAAGGCGTGCGCCTCTCGAAGATCGTCGCCCTTCAGAGCAATCTGGAGCTCGCGCTCGCGGCCGCGCCGGTGCGCATCGAGGCGCCCATTCCGGGAAAATCGCTCGTCGGCATCGAGGTCCCGAACATCTCGCGCACGACGCTCGGACTCGCGCCACTGATAGCCGACGCCGCATTCGCGGGCTCCGAAAAGCCGCTCCTGCTCTCCCTCGGCCGCTCTATCACTGGCACGCCTCACTATGCCGATCTCGCGCGCATGCCGCACATACTGGTCGCCGGCACCACGGGCGCGGGAAAATCGATCATGATACACGACTTCATCGTCTCCCTCCTCTACCGGTGCGGCCCCGAGCGGCTCCGCTTCATCATGGTCGATCCGAAACGAGTGGAGCTGACCGCATATAACTCCATCCCCCACCTGCTGACACCCGTCATCACGGATGCGAAAAAAGCGATACTCGCCATCAAGTGGCTCGCGAAGGAAATGGAGCGCCGGTACAACATTCTCGAGACCGAATCGGTCCGCGATATCTCCTCGTACCATGAGAACATCGTGGCTCCCGCGTTGGAGAAAGTTGGAAGTTGGAAGTTGGAAGTTGGAAGTTCGGAAGCGAAGCTTCCGGAGGCGATGCCCTACATCGTCGTCATCATAGACGAGCTCGCGGACATCATGTCGACCTACCCGCGCGAGCTCGAGGCGGGCATCGTGCGGCTCGCGCAGATGAGCCGCGCCGTCGGCATCCACCTGATCCTCTCCACCCAGCGCCCGAGCGTGAAGGTCATCACCGGGCTCATCAAGGCCAACATCCCCGCGCGAGTGGCCTTCCAGGTCGCGAGCGGGATCGATTCGCGCACGATTCTCGACATGGGCGGCGCGGAAAAGCTCCTCGGCGCGGGCGACATGCTCTTTCTCTCCGGCGAGATGTCGAAGCCCCGGCGCATCCAGGCGCCTCTCATTTCCGAGAGCGAGGTGAAGAAGGTGGTCGCGCACGCGGCGCGGCAGGGCGAGGGAGAACTGCAGAGCGAGATCGACTTCACCGAACGCGGGGAAGCCGGGGGCACCGACGCGATCTTTTCGTCCATGATCGGGAACGAGAATGAAGACGAGCTGTATCCGGAAGCGAAGCGGACGATCCTCGAAGCGGGCAAGGCGTCCACCTCGTACCTCCAGCGCAAGCTGGGTATAGGCTACGCGCGCGCGGCGCGGCTCATGGATATGCTCGAAGAGCGCGGCGTCATCGGCCCAGCCGACGGCGCGAAGCCGCGCGACGTGATCGGCGAAGGGAACGCCGACGAGCTCGTGAAAGCCGCAGAAACAGATGATACGAATGAAGAAAATAGAATGTAGACTGCATCGTGCACTCACGCTAAAAGGCCTAGGAACAGACTACATTCGTGATTCTGGTGCAGACGAGTGGATAAAAGTTGAACGAGAATAGAACGAGAATAGATAGTGCTACGGATTTACGACATTAATCGGCTTCCCCGGCTCGGCCGAGACGACGTCCACCGCCGCTCCCGCAAGCCTCCCCGCGTTCAGCGCGTCGGCAAGGTCTTGCTCGACGACCAAGCCGCCGCGCGCGGCGTTGATGAGGAAGGCGGACGGCTTCATCATCGCGATGAAATCTTCGTTGACCATGCCGGCGTTTTCTTCCGTGAGCGGGCAGTGCAATGTTACGACGTCGGCCTGCGGCACGATCTCCCGCACTTTTTTCGCGTCGCGTCCGGCCGCGAGAACATTCATGCCGATGGCCGCCGCTATTTCCCCCACGCGCCTTCCTATCTTCCCGTAGCCGATGATCGCCAGCGTCTTTCCTTTTAATTCAGCCTGCGGCGTCCGCCAAAACGAAAAGTGCGGCTGACCGCTCCACGCGCCGGCAAAGACCGCATCGCTGTGCGCTCCGACGCGGCGCGCGAGCTCGAGCATCAGCGCGAGGGCGAGCTCGGCGACCGAATCGGTGCTGTATTCCGGCACGTTCGAGACGGGAATGCCGCGCGCCTTGGCAGACGCGATGTCCACGTTGTTGTATCCCGTGGCCGTTACTGCGATGAATTTCAGCGCCGGCAACTTCGCAAGCGCGTCGGCGAGCAGGAGCGCTTTGTTGGTAACGAGGATCTCGGCGCCGCGCGAGCGCTCAACGATCTCGCCGGCGGGCGTGTATTCATATATCTCCAGCTCGCCTAGCTTCCCGACCGGGTCCCACGGGTTGTCGCCGGGATTCAGCGTGTGCCCGTCAAGCGCGACGATTTTCATATCGAGTATCATACAACATTCCTCTTTGCGGGATCTTCTGTGAACTGTAAACTGTCAGATGTAGACTGATGTATGCTTCCCTACCGCGACAGCCGTTTTACCAAGATAGTCCTCGCCGCATTTTTTTTCGCCGTCCTCGGATACGCCTACTTCGAAGGCCGCGGGCTCCTCTACGGCCCCTCGATCGAGGTAGACAATCGCGTCATGGAGGTCTCCGATCCCTTCATCGCTATCGAGGGCGTGGCGAAGCGCATCGCGACCTTGAGCATGAACGGACGGACGATACCGGTAACGGAGGAGGGCGCGTTCGCCGAGGCTCACCTCCTCGCGCCGGGATACAACCGCATCACGCTCGTCGCGCGCGACCGCTACGGCAAAACGACGGAGCGAACGATCGAGATCGTCTACACGCCAAAAGATACTTCCCAGGCCCCGGTGGCACAATAAGAGTACTTCGATATACTGCACTTTGTATCCACTACTTACTTCTAACTACACTCTACTGACTATTCCTATGGCGTTCGGAACAAAAAAAGAAAAATCTCCGCCGAAACAAACCGGGAAGGGCTCCGACAAAGACATCGAGCGCGCGCTCTCGGAGATAAAGACCAAGTTCGGCGACGACAGCATCATGATGCTCGGCGCTCAGCCGAAAGTCGACGTCAATGCGATACCGACGGGTTCTATCGGCGTCGACTGGGCGCTCGGCATCGGGGGCCTTCCGCGCGGCCGCGTTATAGAAATCTTCGGCCCCGAGAGTTCCGGCAAGACGACGTTAACACTGCACGTGATAGCGGAAGCGCAAAAGAAAGGCGGCGTATGTGCGTTCATCGACGCAGAGCATGCGCTCGATCCGGAGTACGCGAAAAAGATCGGCGTCGACATCGCTTCCCTCCTCGTCTCCCAGCCCGACACTGGCGAGCAAGCGCTCGAGATAGTCGAATCTCTCGTGCGGAGCGGAAAAATAGACGTCATCGTCATTGATTCCGTCGCCGCGCTCACTCCCAAAGACGAGATCGAGGGCGACATGGGCGCACAGCACGTGGGAAAACAGGCGCGCCTCATGTCGCAAGCGCTCCGCAAGCTCACGGCCATCGTCTCGAAGACGAAGACGGTCGTCATATTCATCAACCAGATACGCATGCAGATAGGAGTCATGTTCGGAAATCCTGAAACGACGCCTGGAGGCAAAGCCCTGAAGTTCTACACGTCGGTAAGGATAGACATCCGCCGCATCGCGCAGATAAAGAAGGGCGACGAGACCGTCGGCGGCAGGCATCGCGTGAAGATCGTGAAGAACAAGGTCGCGGCCCCCTTCCGGCAGGCGGAGTTCGATATGCTCTACGGCGAGGGCATTTCAAAAGAGGGAGAGGCGCTCGCGCTCGGCGAGAAATATGGCTTCGTGGAGAAATCTTCGGGCGGCTCCTACCAATGCGGCGAACACAAACTCGGCCGCGGCTACGACGCCGCGCGCACCTATCTGCGCGAGAACAAGCCGGTCTTGAACCAGCTCCTCAAAGACATCCGCAAAGCCCTCGCCGATGGAGGGACCGCAAAAAAATCGGACGAAGACAAGGAAGAGTGATCAGTACGTCGTTGAAGTGCGGCGCTTGACTTTTAATACGACGGCATATCTATTGTGCATTCCGCGTATCTATGTATTATGCAGAATTAGTTGCGTGTTCCGCCGCCGGCGGGACACATTAACCGAAATGGTTGATCAGAGATGAACGCAGAGAGTCCTGCACGGACAAAAAGAAAAAACAAAAAAAAGAACGGCCACAAGAAATTCTGGCAGTTTGGCCGCGAGGAGGTGAACACCGCGCACTTCGACATCGCGCCCGAAGGGACGCTTTTGGTGCGCGAGGGCAACTATCAGTACAACGTCTACGACATCATCAAAAAGCACGGCACTCCCACCGAGATATTCTTCCCCACGATAGTGGAGAATCGCGTGCGCGACCTCATCGAGACGTTCAACGCCTATATCAAGGTTACCGGCTACCGGGGGCGATTCCACTACCACTATCCGATGAAGGTCAACCAGAACAGGGAGTTCGTCCTCCCCGCCGTCGCAGAAGGCGCGAATCTCGACGTCGGAAGCGGGAACGAGCTCTTCCTCGTCAAGCGCATGGTCGAGCAGGACAAGTTCAACGAAAAAATCCGCGTCATCTGCAACGGCCCGAAGACGGAACGCTACATGGAGCTGATCGAGGAGTTACGCGGGAAGGGCCTCATCGTGATCCCCATCATCGAAGACATGGTCGAGCTCGAGCGCATGAAAAAGTTCAAGGGCGAGGTCGGCATCCGGGTCGATTTGAGCGTCAAGGTCGCGAGCCACTGGGACAAGCGCTTCAACCGCTATGGCTTCACGGAAGAGGAGATCCTCGCCTTGGGCAAGATACGCAACCTCGCGGTCCTGCACTACCACATTTCAAGCCAGATCGAACGCATGGACGGCTTCTTGCAGCCGCTGAAGCGCGCGCTCGCCTTGTACGCGAAGATGCGCGAGAAGAACCCGCAACTCGACACCATAGACATCGGCGGCGGCGCGGGGGTGCCGTACGACAAGCGCAAGCGCTTCTACACAGGCAAAAGCCTCATCAATCAGATCGTAAAGACGGCCAAAAAACAGTGCGACCGCCTCGGCATCCGCCACCCCAACATTATCTGCGAGTGGGGCCGCTACGTGGTCGCCCCTGCGCAGATCACGATCTACAAGGTGCTTGCCGAGAAACGAGCCTACAACAAGGGCGGCAACAGCTGGTATGTGATAGACGGGAGCTTTATGAACGATCTCCTCGACACGTGGGCCATCAAGCAGAAGTGGCACGTGGTGCCGGTCAACAACATGCGCGAAAAAAATCTCCAGCGCGTGTGGCTCGCGGGCTCTTCCTGCGACAGCGACGACAAGTACACCTCCGGCGGCTCCTACATCCTCCTGCCGCGCCTCGCGGATTCGGACGAACTCTACGTCGCCTTCTGCGACACCGGGGCGTACCAGGACGCGCTCGCCTCGCACCACTGCCTGCTTTCCTCTCCCCTCAAGCTCGTAGCCGGCAACGGCGAAATAAAAGTCGCGCGAAAGCGGGAGACCGCGGAAGAAGTCGGCAAACAGTTCGGATGGTAATCCCGCACACGAAATTGCCTAACTATGGATTTGTCTTTCGGCGACTTCCCA
>Ga0076007_130_pt1 | contig 14647 bp, 13 predicted proteins | sample RifGroA2_FD_68070 | JGI IMG/M metagenome (GOLD analysis project Ga0076007, IMG submission 68070) | Parcubacteria (Kaiserbacteria) bacterium GW2011_GWA2_58_9 | reverse complement strand
CGCGGCGGCAAGCAGGAAAAGGACGGGCGCGAACAACTCTTCGAGCTTATGGAAGCGGCGACGATCTTCTATTCCTCGCGGCTCGACGACGCGGCGCGCGCGTACCTGAAAGGGCGCGGCATCGCCGACGCGACCGTGAAGACGTTCCGCCTCGGGCTCGCGGGCGACGGATGGAGCGAGCTCGCGGATCACCTGAAGGCAAAAAGATTTTCAGAAAAGGAGATGTTCGATGCGGGCGTTGTAGCACGCGGGGAACGCGGCATACGCGACAAATTCCGCAACCGCATCATGTTCCCGATAGCGGACAGCGCGGGGCGCGTCGTCGGATTCTCCGGCAGGGTGTTTCCCGGTACCACGCAAGCGGCTACGGGGCAGGCGGCGAGAAAGGAAGGTGAATTTGAGCCACCTAAGTATATAAATTCGCCCGAAACGCCGCTTTTTCATAAATCCCGCATCCTGTACGGCTTCGACAAAGCGAAGCTCTCGATGCGCAAGCACAACTGCGCTCTCTTGGTGGAGGGCCAGCTCGACCTTCTCGCGAGCCACCAGGCGGGATGGAGCAATGCGGTCGCCCTCTCCGGCACAGCGTTCACGCCCGAGCACGCCGCGCTCGTCAAGCGCATCACCGACAACCTCGTACTCGCGCTCGACGCCGACGCCGCGGGTATCAAGGCCGCCGGCCGCGCCGCGCGCGCGGCGCTTCAGGGCGGCTTGAACGTCAAGGTCGCGAGATTGCCGGAAGGACTTGACCCGGCCGACCTTATCCTGAAAGAAGGAAAGGATGCGTGGAGCCGTTCCGTTCGCGAGGCAAAAGACATCATCGTATTCCTGCTCGACGTGCTGGAAAGTCATGCAAAAAGCGCCGACAACTTGCGCCGGAACGTCGAAGGCATCGTTCTGCCCTACCTTGCCGACGTGCGAAGCCCCATCGCGCGCGAACAGTATGTGCGCGAGATCGCGAGGCGCCTCGGCGTTTCCGAGCATGCGGTTTCCGAGGCGCTCGAAAAGGTGCCGAACGTTCCGCAGGGTAATGAAGGCGGGGAGAAAACGTCTGAACCTGCCGGCCTGCCCCCCGAACGGGCGCGGTACGCGTTCTCGATCCTTCTTTGGCAGAAAGCCCTGCCCGCGGCCGAGCTCGATATCGAAGCGTACGAGCGGGAGCTCGGAGAATCCGTCGGCGGAGACGCGTTGAAGGAACTCGAGGCGCTTCCGGAAAGCGAGCGCGAGAAACTGCGGTTTGGCGCGGAGCGGATGTATGGCAGAAGCAAAGCTCTCAAAGCGGAGGCGAGGGCGCTCCTCGACGTGCTTTTGAAGGAGCGCTTGAGCCGCGAGCTTTCGGAAGCGGCCGCGGCCCTCAAGAGGGCCGAAGAACGCGGCGATGAGAAGGAGGCGGGTGTGCATATGTCTGTGTGTAACATGTTGACAACGCGGATTGCGGAATTAGCGCGAAAAGGGTAGACTTCTTGGTTCTCGCATACGGGCGACTCCTAGGGGGAAAAGGCGTTGATGATATGCGGTTTTATTGCTATGGGGAAAAAGGCGCGCAACAAAAAGAAAAAGGCCGCAAAGCGGCGCGCGAAGCGCGGCGTCAAGCCGCGCGCGGGAAGGAGCGCGCGGCGTCCCGCGCGCGCGCTCCGGGCGGGCAGGCGCGCGCGTAAAACGGCGGCGCGGAAGCCGCATTTCAAGGTCAAGAAAGGGTTCCGGCCCGCGTCTTCCAAGAGAGGCCTCAAAGACAACGCGAAGGTCGAGGCTCTGATACGACTCGGCAAGGAACGCGGCTACATCACCTACGACGAGATATTGCGGGAATTTCCCACTATCGAAGACAACGTCATCCTGCTCGAAGAGATGTACGAACGGTTCGGCACCGCGGGCATCGACGTTTTGGAAGGCGGCGGCATGCTCGAGGACGCGGGCGCCGACACGATTTTGGAGCGCAAGAAACTCCAGCACCGCCGCGCCGATGCGGGCTACGATTCCGTGCAGATGTACCTGCGTGAGATAGGGCAGTATCCGCTTTTGAACGGCGAGCAGGAAAAAGAGCTTGCCAAGCGCATCTTGACCGGCGACGACGAGGCCCGAAGCATTCTCGCGCGCTCCAATCTGCGGCTCGTCGTCTCCATCGCGAAGAAATACGTGAACCGCTCGCCGGATCTCACCCTGCTCGATCTCATTCAGGAGGGGAATCTCGGCCTTTTCAAGGCAGTGGACAAATTCGACTACACGAAGGGCTACAAATTCTCGACCTACGCGACGTGGTGGATACGTCAGGCCATCACGCGCGCCCTGGCCGACCAGAGCCGGACCATCCGCATCCCGGTGCACATGGTCGAGACCATCGCAAAATACAAGCAGAAAGTGCGCGAGCTTTCCCAACACCTCGGCCGGGATCCTCTGCCGGAAGAGATTGCCGCGGAAATGGGCATAGAGGTTGAGAAGATATACACCATCCAGAAGATAAATCAGGACACCGTCTCGCTCGAATCGCCCGTCGGCGAAGACGACGACGAGCGCTCCACGCTTGGAAGCTTCATCGCCGACGACACGATAGCGAGCCCCGACCAGGAGGCGTCGCGCCGCATTCTTTCCGAGCAGATGATGGAAATTCTCGACGAGCTTTCGCCGAAGGAGCGCAAGATCCTCGAAATGCGCAACGGCCTTACCGACGAGGGCGTGTGCTTCACGCTCGAAGAAGTAGGCCGCGAGTTCGGCGTGACCCGCGAGCGCATCCGCCAAATCGAGGCCAAAGCGTTGGAGAGGATAAGATTCCACGAGCGAGCGAAACAGTTGCGGTCTTACTAACGCATCCGTCCCCGCCCCGTTAGAAGCGGACGCTTTCTAATGGGGTTCCACGAACGCGCCAAACAACTCCGAAGCTATTAATGAAAGTATCTCCGTCTCTGGTTTTTCAAGACGGACATCCCATGGGGTATACTCGCCGCATGCGAGATGCGAATCTACCCATCAAGCACTGGAGCCATTCGTCCTTGATGACTTTCTTGCGCAATCCTTTGGCGTGGTACAAGCGTTATGTCGAGGAAGTATACGACACGCCCTCGTCACCCTCGGGCGTCGTCGGGCGCGCGGGCCATGTGGCGCTCCAGCATTTTTACAGCGGCATCGAAAAGAACGGTGCAGTAGATCTCGGGCTCGAATATCTGCGCAATGTGCCGGATTTCGAGATCAACTTCGGGAAAGCGCGCACCCGCGCCGCGAGAAAAAAGAGACGTGCGGCTATGGAGCGGGAATATTTGCAAGCCATTTCCTTTTATCTCGCGCGACCGCCTCGCCACGATGTTTTTGGCGTCGAAGTGAAAGGCGTCGTCGAAGTCGAAGGTCTGCCGCTCCCCCTCAAGGCCGTCTCCGACCTCGTGGTTCGTTCGAAGGTCGATAGAAAAGCTGTCGATATCGTCGACCACAAGTTCGTCGATTCGTTCAGCACGCTCAAGAAGGACAAGCCGATTTTCGTCATCCAGTCCATCTTCAACTACTACGTCGTCCGCGAACTTTTCAAAAAGCCGGTCAAGCGATTCATTTTACATGAGTGCCGGAAGCGAAAAAATGCGGACGGCTCGGCGCAGATGCGCCGCTATGTCATCGATTTTGCCGACTACAAGGAGGAGTTCGCGCTTTTCCATCGGCTCATCCGCGATGCGACCGCCGAAATCTCGCGTCCGCGCGTGTATTTGCCAAACCCCTCGGATATGTTCGAGGGGGACAATTCGTTCGATATCTACCGCCTTGGACTTACAGAATAGTCAGGTTTCAGCTGTCAGCTTTCAGGGGACGACCGAGGACCGTCAAGGACGGTCCTCGGTCGCTCTCGCTAGAGTTGCGAGTCGATGGCGGCCTTGAACGTCGAAAAGTCGTCGGCTCCCGGAATGAGCGTCGTCCCGGTGATGAAACCCGGCGTCCCCTGGATGCCGAAGGAGGCGCCTTCCTGCTGGTCTTCCGCGATGAGCGCGAGGTATGCGTCGCGCTTCTCGGCGACTTTCTGCTGGAGGCGCTCCGCGTCGAGGCCGGGGAGCGTCCGTATGAGCGCGAGGATGGACGATTCGTCCCCGAAGCCGCCGTTTTCTTCGTCCTGCGCCTTAAATATCGCCTCATGCCACTCATAGAATTGTTCCGGGTACAGCTCCCACACCGCATGCTTGTAGAGCGCGGCGGTCGTTGAGTCGGGTCCGAGGAAGGCGTAGTCCTTGAAGACGATCTTCAGCTTGCCGGTCTGCACGTAGTCTTTGATCAGCGACGGCATGGCCGGCTCGATGGGGATCTGGGGAACGCCGCCGACGTCTACCGCCTTGCAGAAGGGGCACTGGTAGTCGAACCAGTATGCGAGCGTGACCGGAGCGTTCTTCTCGCCGATCACCGGATCGTCCGCTTGGATGCTGACGTCCTTGATGTCGACCGGAGCCGGGGAGCCCGGCGGAGCGCCCCCGCTCCCGCCCCCGAAATAGAGCGCGCCTGCGACGAGCGCCCCCGCTATCACGATCGCGAGAGGAATGGAAAATTTTTGTAGCGTATGGACGGCGCTCGAAACTTGTTCTCCGGGCATAATCGTCAAGTATACCCCGCAGTGAATGCTGGCGAAAGTCTTGTTGGGTGGGGATAGTCTTCTCGCCGCAAAACCCGCCAGGGGCCTTTTCTGCGAGCATGTGTTGGAACGACTGCGGCCTCACGCGTCGCCAGCATATACTTACGGGGCAGGCACTATCGGCTCCTGACCTTCAGTTTGGTCTGCCGCTTCTTATTTATCTTCGGAAGGCGGATCATGAGGATGCCGTGCCGCTCCGAGGCCTCGGCCATGTCAACGTCTATCTCTTCGGGCAGAAGGATCATGCGAGAGAACGAACCCCAGTAGAGCTCACGCTGGAAGTAGTGTTCCTCATCGACCTCCTTTTCGTCCTGCCGCGCGCCGCTTATCGTGAGCATCTCGCGCGTGAGCGAGATGTCGATCGAGCCGGGGTGCACGCCCGCTATCAGGGCTTTCACGACAATGGCCTCCGGCGTCTGATAGACGTCGACCGCGAGCTCGCCCGCGGGCTCTTCGCCCGAAAGTGCATCGTCTTTGGGCGTGAGGTGCGCGTGCCGCTCCTTGCCCTCGCCCTCGAAAACGGCGCGCGTCGCCTTCGGATCGTCGAAGTAGTCGTCGTATTCTTCCGTCGCGCCCGTGAGTCTGGAAAAGAAGCTTTTGGCGGACATATTCACATCGAAAATCTGCTTGTAACCATCGGATGGATACGTTTGACGTATTCTAGCACGGCGAGAAGAGCAACAAGTCCGAGCCACACGAGCCCGAAGGTGCGCAAAAGGTGCTCCTCCGCCGTGTTCAGTATAAGGAAGTTGAATACGCTGTGCGCCAACGAAGCGGAGGTTGCCCGTGAGGATCGTCTGCACTGCCGTGTCGCCCGCAAGCGGCGAGAGGAGGAAGAGCGTGTTTTCGAGCGCGGCGAAGCCGAGCGCGACGGCGACCATATAGATGACAGGGTCTATCGGCTCATCGTCCTCGCGCCGCCATAGGACGGTAACGCGTGCCGCGGCGTATTTCATGATCTCCTCGATCGCCGACCAGGCGGTGAAGATAAGCATTTGCGTGGCCAGAAATGTGGCGACGTATTTTTGGATAGGAATCACGACGGCGACGGTCACCATCCCAGCGAAAAACGCAAGCGCGATGAGGCGGCGCGGCTCCGGATGCGGCGCGTCCTCCCGCCGCCAGAACCATAACCAAGCCAACGCTGGAAATACTCCGCCCGCTACCGCGCCGAGTATCGGCGTAAATTCTTGCATGAGAGGTATTTTAACGCGGCCAAGGAGCGACCATCAGTAATTCGGGGTCCTTTGTGGGCAACTCTTTCCAAATGGCCTCGGTGACGAAAGGCATAAAGGGGTGGAGGAGACGGAGGGCAGTATCGAGGATAGCGTATAGCGTGTAGCGTCTAGAGGCGGCGGCTTCGCCGCCGCCCTTAAGGATCGGTTTAGATTCCTCGATGATTTCCGCCGCGAAGCGGTCCCACACGAAGTGATAGGCGATATCGGCCGCGAGATCGAGGCGGAATTTTTCGATGTGCCGGGAAACATCCTGCGCAATGGTAAGCGCTTCCTGCACGATTTTTTCGTCAGTTGCTTCCAAGGTCGGACCTTGGGACCCCTCAAAGGTCCGACCTTTGGGGTCCTGATTCTCGAGGACGAAGCGGGCGATGTTCCATAGTTTATTCGCGAAATGCTTGTAGCCGCGCACCCTGTCTTCCGAGAGCTTCACGTCGTTCCCCGGCGAAGCGCCGATGACGAGGGAGAGGCGCGCGGCGTCCGCGCCGTACTTTTGCGTCATTACCAAGGGGTCGATGACGTTCCCTAGCGATTTGCTCATCTTGCGGCCCTTTTCGTCGCGTACGAGGCCGTGGAGGTAGACATTGTGGAAGGGGATGTCGCCGAGAAGAAATCCCGTCATCAGTATCATGCGCGCGACCCAGAAAAAGAGGATGTCGTATCCGGTTTCGAGAACATCGGTGGGATGGTATGTCTTAAAGTCCGCCGTTGCTTGAGGCCAGCCGAGCGTCGAGAACGTCCAGAGGCCGGAAGAAAACCACGTGTCGAGCGTGTCGGGGTCTTGTTCATATTGCGCGTCGCAGAATTCGCACGCTGGTTTCTCGGTGGAAACAATGAGCGGTATGCACTTTTCAACGTCGGCTTCGCGGCCCGGCTTCGGAATGCATTTGGGCCCGTGGTACCAGACAGGAATCCGGTGCCCGTACCATATTTGCCGGGAGATGCACCACGGGCGCAGGTTGTCTATCCAGTTGTAATAAATCTTCTCAAAACGTTCGGGAAGTATTTTTATTTGTCCCGACGAGACGACATCTTTCATCCACTCTTTGAGCGTCGCTGTTTTTCCATTCAGGAATCGCACCTGTTGGTCTACGGCAACCCACCATTGGAGTTTCGGAAGCGGCTCTATCGTGCCGCCCGAGCGGTCGGCCTTCGCGATGTTCATAGGCGTCTGCTCCTCCTTTTCGAGGAGGTTGTGCTCTTTGAGCCACGAGACGATCGCGGCGCGCGCCTCCGCGGCTTTTTTTCCCGCGACGAGCGGCCCGGCCGCCTCGGTCATGCGCGCGCGCTCGTCGATGACCTGCACGAGCGGGAGGGCGTGCCTCTGCGCGATCTCCCAGTCGGTGAAGCTGTGCGCGGGCGTAACGCCAACCGCGCCCGTGCCGAATGCAGGATCAACCGCATTATCTTCGACTATCTTGACAGAGAGCTTTGCGCCCGCAAACTCGACCGCGAATGTCTGTCCGACGTATTGTTTGTACCGCTCATCGTCCGGATGCACGGCGATTGCGGTGTCGCCGACCTTGGTTTCGGGTCGCGTTGTCGCTATCGCGAGGGGGAAGTCCTTGCCGTAGCGGAAGGTGTAGAGCGTGCCGATCGTTTCTTCGTACGTCACCTCGTCGTCGGAAACGGTCGTCTGCCCCCTCGGGTCCCAATTCACGATCCTGTTCCCCCGATAGATGAGACCCGCGTCGTACATCTGCTTGAACGCCGTGCGTACCGCTAGACTTCGCTTCTCGTCGAGCGTGTACGCCTCGCGGCTCCAATCCACGGAAGCGCCCATCGCCTTTATCTGGCCGACGATGGTGTCGCGGCTCTTTTGCGCGAAGTCTTCGACGCGCTTCAGGAACTCCTCGCGTCCGAGATCGTGCCGCGTTTTGTTCTCCTTCTTTTTCAGCTCTTTCTCGACGACCGATTGCGTGGCTATCGCGGCATGGTCGGTGCCTGGAAGCCAGAGGGTCTTGTCTCCGCGCATCCGATGGTAACGGATGAGGATGTCCTGTATCGCGAGCATCGCGGCGTGCCCCATGTGAAGCGTTCCCGTTACGTTCGGCGGGGGCAATACTATTGAATAAGCCTCGGCATCGGGCTTCGTAACGCCTTTCTCGACGCATACGTCGGGATTGGCATAGCCGCTCCTTTCCCACAGCTCCAAAATTTTCGGCTCCTGCGAGGCGGGATCGTACGGCTTGAGAAAGTCCTCCGGGGCTTTCGATGCCTCCATCGCGCTACTTTAGCACAACTTCCAGTTGCCGTTCGCGCTAAGGCTTTTCGGGTCTTCGAACTCATTTTTCAGCGCGTGGAAGTAGCCCGCGATCGCGATCATAAGGCCGTTGTCGGTCGAGAATTGAGGAGGACAGACCAATAGCTTCGAGCTTACAGCTTCGAGCTTCGAGGAAAGAACGGAGCGGATGTGTTTGTTGGCGGAAACGCCGCCGCCCATGACGACGGCATTCGCGCCGTATTCCTCGACGGCGCGGAGAGTTTTGTAGACGAGTACGTCGGTAACGGAATCTTCGAATTCGCACGCAAGCTTTTCTCTGCCGAGTGATTGCAGAGGCTTCGATTTGATCAAGCGTTCTGCAGCTGTCTTGAGTCCCGCAAACGAAAAATCGTAGCTGTTCTCATGCATCATCGGCCTCGGTAGCTTAAACCCACGAGGCGACGCCTCGTGGGTTTTGCGGGCATGTTCGGCGAGTCGGGATATTTCGGGGCCACCGGGGTAGGGAAGACCGAGGAGGCGGGCGACCTTGTCGAACGCTTCGCCTGCCGCGTCGTCGCGCGTGCGTCCGATATACTCGTATTGTCCGAACGACTTCATCAAAATGAGTTCAGTATGTCCGCCGGAAACGAGAAGTGCGAGAGCAGGAAATTCAAACGTCGCCAGTTCTCCCAATGATGGGTTTCGTAAATCCATCATGGATATGACGATGTGGCCTTCCATGTGATTTACCGGCACGATGGGCACATGCCATTGCACAGCCAGTTTCTTCGCGAACTCGATACCTTCCCAGAGGCACGGCTCGAGCCCGGGACCGACCGTTACGGCGATGGCATCTATCGCATGAATGTCACAGCTGTTATAAACGTGCGATATCGGCATTTTTTCGAGGAGGAGCGGCAGGTTCTTCGCGTGTTCCCGTTTTGCGAGGTTGGGATAAATGCCTCCGTACTCGGCATGCACGTTCTGTGAGCTCACTTCGTTCGCAAGGACCTTGAACGAAAAGTCGGTGCAATATGCGCCTTCTGCCTCGATGAGCGCAATACCCGTATCGTCGGCGGAGGTTTCTATGCCGAGTATGCGCATCTGCCGAGCATAGCCCGAAGGATTTTGTTGCGCTAGAGTGGTGGTGATGATGCCGAACTCCTCCGAAAGACAGTACGCCTCCGGCGGGCAGGTATTCGCGATCTACTTCCGGCATGTCCGGAAGTATCCCGTTCTGCTCGGGCTCGTGGCGCTCGGCGCGATCGGCATCCAGATCGCCGATCTGGCCGCGCCGTGGTACCTGCGCCGGTTTTTCAACCTCCTCGCATCGAGCGCGCCGGAGGCCGGCGCAATCCCCGAGCTCCTCGGCCTCGTCGCCGCCATCGCCGCCATATACCTCGCGGGCTGGGTGGTGCGCCGCCTTCAGGAGGCAAGCATCATACTTCTCGAATCGCGCGTCATGACCGATCTCTTTTCGAGCACGTTCGAGTATCTGATGGGGCACTCGTACAACTTTTTCATCTCCCGCTTTGCCGGCTCCCTCACGCACCGGGTCAACAAGTTCGCCCGCGCCTTCGAGGTCATGTTCGACGCCATCGCTCTGCAGTTCTTCCCGACGCTCCTCTTCGTCGGGTGCGCGCCGCGCGCGCGGAGGCCGACACGAGGGTGACGGCCTCGCTCGCGGACGCCATCTCCAACCACGCGACCATCATGCTTTTCTCGGGCAAGCGCTTCGAGCACGGCCTTTTCAACGCGGTCGTCGAGGTCTGGCGCAAGGCGACACTGCGCTCCTGGATCGCCGACAACGCCATCTGGTCGGGCATCGGCCTATTCATGATCGCGATCGAGATCGGCCTTTTGTGGGGCGCGACCGTTTTCTGGGGCCGCGGCCTCCTCGAGATCGGCGATTTCGTGCTCATCCAGGCGTATCTTCTCACCACCTTCGATCGGCTGTTGAGCATCAACCGCGAACTGCGGCGCTTCTTCGACGCGTTCGCGGATTCGAGCGAGATGGCGCACATCCTCGGCGAGCCGCACCGCGTGCCCGACGCGCCGAACGCGCGCCCGCTCGCCGTCCGCGAGGGCGCGATACGTTTTAGCCGCGTGAATTTCTCCTTCGGCGCGGCGGAGCCCGTGCTGGAGGATTTCGATCTCGCGGTGCGCGGCGGCGAGCGCATCGCGCTCGTGGGCTCCTCCGGCGCGGGGAAGTCGACGATCACGAAGCTCCTCCTGCGCATGTTCGACATCAAGGAGGGCGCCATCGCCAGCGACCGACGAAGAGGTGATAGAGGCGGCGAAGAAGGCGCACTGCCACGAATTCATTTCCCGATTGCCGCTCGGCTACGGCACCTACGTCGGCGAGCGCGGCATCAAGCTCTCGGGCGGGGAGCGCCAGAGGGTCGCCATCGCGCGCGCTATATTGAAGAACGCCCCGATACTCGTGCTCGACGAGGCGACTTCGAGCCTCGATTCGCGCTCGGAAGCGCTCATCCAAGACGCCCTCGAAGCCCTGATGCGCGGGAAGACGGCCGTCGTCATCGCGCACCGGCTCTCCACCATACAGAAAGCGGACCGCATCGTGGTTATGGACAAGGGGCGCGTGGTCGCCGAGGGCACGCATCAGGAACTGCTCGAGCGCGCGGGCCTCTACCGGGAGCTCTGGAGCATCCAAGCCGGAGGATTCGCGGACGAGCCCGTTGCGGAAGCCGGCGCGGAGGAGATCGAGGGACAAAAAGACGAAGGCATCGAGGATGAGAAGGAACCGCCTACGCGCGCGCAGGCGAAGTAGGCGTCGTTACGCCATATCAGTCGGTTCATCGGAGATTGGAGGAGGCTCTTGTCGAGGATTAGTCAGATTCCAAATCAGCCTCCTCGTTAGGCTCACCTCGTTCTTCGGCAAGCTCCCGGTTCATTCGTTTAAGATTCATTGTGTCTCGCCGTTTTCTTTCGAACATTTCATGCTCCAGTCGCTTCTGCGCCCCGGCCTTGCTACGTGCCAACACTTCCATTTCTTTCTTTGTCAACCGAAGGTTGCGATAAGGACCGCCGAGCTTTTTCTTCGCTGGGTCTTCTTCCATCTCAAAAATATAACGAAATATCAGAGATATCTCAAGGAAATCGGTGCGCGGTGAGGAATTCGAATCCCCGGCCTCGTCTACGTCAAAGACGCGCTCTAACCAACTGAGCTAACCGCGCCCTACTTTGCTCCGGCTTCTGCCGGAGCTACGAAGGGCAAGCGTTAGAACAAAAGTCCTACTGCCTGTCCGTCCGTAGCTCGAGCGCAAGCGATGAGCGGAGGAGGAAGCCAACCGCGCAACGCCTCGCAGAATAGCGTCTTTTTTCGTAGTATTCAAGACATGGAGATCGTTCGGCTCTCGGAGGCCGGGGTGGAGGCCGCCGCGCGGAGCGCGGCGGCCGTTTTGCGCGCGGGCGGCGTCGTTCTCTATCCGACCGACACGCTCTATGGGCTGGGAGCCGACGCGCTCTCGGACGAGGCGGTGGAGAAGGTCCGCCGCATAAAAGGGCGGGAAGGCAAAAAGCCCATCCACTGCGTCGTCGCGGACATGGAGATGGCGGAAGAGTACGCGGAGCTCACCGCCGACGCCCGCCTGCTCGCGAAAGAATTTTTTCCCGGTCCGCTCACGCTCGTTCTCAAAAAGAAGCCCGCGATGACGTCGGGGATTTTTCGCGATATCCCTACCGTCGGCATCCGTATCCCCGGCGGCGAATTTTGCCGCGCGCTCGCGCGCGAATTCGGAAGGCCGTACACCGCGACGAGCGCGAACGTGAGCGGGACGGAGTCTCTTTCGATCGTGGATGGGATTCTCGCGCAACTTGACGACAACGCACGGCATATCGATCTGGCGCTTGATGCGGGGGAGTTGAGAAGACGCGAGCCCTCGACGGTCGTGGATACCTCGGCCTCCCAGCCGATCGTTCTTCGCGAAGGCGCGATATCCGCCCACCGGATCTTCACGCTCCTGCGACCCCGGGCGGCAGAGGGGTCTTTGACAGCAGGGAGGCGAAGCATATAGTGGGGGCAAGCTCGGGTGCCTACCCGGACCCTTGGCCGAATATGCCCCAACAGCGCACGATAGACCTGAACGACTCGTCCAATCGCATCATTGCGGCGATCGTTCTCGCCCTCGTCTTTCTCGGCGGGTGGTGGCTGATTGCGCGCTCTGCCTCGGCTCCGACCGCGGTGCCGGAAGAAAAGACGCAAGGCGAGACTGGCGCGAGTGGTGCCGGCGGGAAAGAGCCCGGCTCCGCGCTCGGAGCGCTTTCGGACGATACGCCGACCATCGCGGCAAGCACCGAATCCATCGAGGTCGCCGACCAGGCGGCGGGCATGAGCGTCAGTGTGAAAGAGGCGGCGCTCGTGCAGATGGGCTGGATAGCGGTGCGCGACGGAAGCGGCCGCACGCTCGGCGCCGGACGATTCGAGCCCGGCATACATGCCGATATCGAGGTGCCGCTCCTGCGCGCGACGGAGGCGGGGCAGTCGTACCAGGCGCTTATCTACGTGGACGATGGCGACAAGCTCTTCGATCTCCGCGCGGACATCCTCGTAACCCAAGCGGACGGCAGTGTCGCAGGTGACGTTTTTTCGGTCCAGTGACTGTGGATTTCAGGGCCTTGACATACGCGAGATTTCTGCTATACTTAAATAAATGCGTTGAATGGGAATAGTATCCTTATCCGCCGAACGGCGGAGAGGGAGAACCCGCCCGGGAGCAGCGCGCGATTGAAGCGCGACGGGGGCCCCGTCAAAGGCCGAGCGAGCCCGACCGCGAAAAAATTGTTCGCGCGGAGGGGAAGCAAGGTGGTACCGCGAGAAACCTCGCCCTTGCCAATCAATCACACTTTGATTGGTTGGGGCGAGGTTTTAGTATTAGGCGTATGAACATCAACCTGAAGAAAACGCGGGAGGCCGCGATACGGCTTTCCGGTTCGTCGGAGAAAGAGCGCAACGCGTTTTTGCGCGCGCTTTCCGCACAGCTCGCGAAGCGAGAAAAGAGCATCCTGCGCGCCAACGAGCGGGACGTTGCGGCGGCGAAAAAAAGCGGCCTCGCCGCCGCGTTCGTCGAGCGCCTTGTCTTCGACTCACGAGCTCTCAAATTGCTGAAAGCGAAAGTGCGGAGCGTCGAGAATCTGCGAAGCCGTATCGGCGAGGTGATGGAACAACGGACGCTTCGGAAAGGGCTCGTCTTGAAAAAAGTGCGCGTGCCGCTCGGCGTCATGCTCGTCATCTACGAATCGAGGCCGGAGGTGACGATCGACGTGGCGGCGCTCTGCATCAAATCGGGGAACGCCGCGCTTTTGAAAGGCGGCTCGGAGGCGAAGCGCACCAACGAGGCGCTCTTTGGATGCGTCCAAGACGCGCTGAAAAAGACGGGACTCGCGAAGGAAACCGTCGGGCTTGTGCCAAACCGGGACGCGGTGAAGCGGCTCTTGCGGGAACACGAGAGCATCGATCTCGTCATCGCGCGCGGGGGCTACGGGCTCGTGCGGGCGGTCGTGAACGAGTCCATGATACCGGTCTTGGCGCACGCCGAGGGCGGCGCGCGGATATTCGTCGACAAGAGCGCGGATCTCACGGCGGCGGAGAAGATACTTCTGAACGCGAAAATCTCGAAGCCGGCGGCGTGCAACTCGCTCGACGCTATCCTCGTGCATCGGGCAATAGCGGTAACGTTCGTGCCCCGCATGGTCAAACGCCTGCGCGAGGCGGGCGTGCGCGTTCTCGGCGACGCGCGCGCGCGGCGTTTCGCCCGCATGGACGCCGCGCGCGCGCGCGACTGGGACAAGGAATTCCTCGGGCCCACGGTCGCTATCAAGACGGTGAAAAACGCTCGCGAGGCGATACAATTCATCAATGAGCACACGAAGCGGCATTCCGAAGGTCTCATCGCGCGCGATGCGCGCGTCATCAAAGAGTTCACGGACTCCATCGATGCCGCCGCGCTTTTCATCAACGCCTCGACGCGCCTCCACGACGGCTACGTCTTCGGGCTCGGCTCGGAGATGGGCATCGCGGCGGGAAAGCTCCACGCGCGGGGCCCCGTGGGATTACAAGAATTAACCACCTACAAGTGGGAGGTGTATGGCAAAGGACACATTCGGTAGGAAACTTATGAAAAAGTCCATCTACATCGTTGCGGAGCCTCTGCGCCGCGCTCATCGTACAAGTCGTACGACTCGCGCACCGCATTCTCCGCGCCTCGAACTGCACACAAGTCTGTTCGTCACCAAAAATAATATGTCACGCACAGGTAAACTTCCGATCAAAATTCCGGCGGGCACAGATTTGACCGTCGCTCCGGGCGAAATCATCGTCAAAGGCAAGGGCGGTACGCTCAAGCGCGCTACGCATCCGGCAGTTACCATCACCGTGCAAAACGGCGAGGCGCTCGTCACTCCGTCCAACAACACCCGTGTCGCACGCGCTCTCTGGGGCACCTACGCCGCGCACATCCGCAACATGATTGCCGGCGTCAATACGCCGTTTAGCAAGAAATTGCAGGTGGAAGGCATCGGCTACCGCGTCGAGCTTTCCGGCAAGCAGATCAAACTCTCCGTCGGCTTTTCACATCCGGTCCTCGTGCAAATCCC
>Ga0076007_110_pt1 | contig 15396 bp, 16 predicted proteins | sample RifGroA2_FD_68070 | JGI IMG/M metagenome (GOLD analysis project Ga0076007, IMG submission 68070) | Parcubacteria (Kaiserbacteria) bacterium GW2011_GWA2_58_9 | reverse complement strand
AACTCGGCAATGGCCATCGTCAAAGGCGGTGAGCCTGAAATAATTGAGAATGCGGAAGGCGCGCGCACCACTCCTTCGGTCGTCGCCATATCGAAGACGGGCGAACGACTGGTCGGCCTCCTCGCCAAACGCCAGGGTGTTACCAATCCCAAGAACACCATCTACCAAATAAAGCGCTTTATCGGGCACAATTTTGACGAGGCCGCGGTCGGCAAAGACCGCGCGGCGGTTTCATTCGAGACGCAGAAGTCCGCAAGCGGCGGTATCGAGGTCAAAATGGGGGACGCCGTAAAGACTCCCGATGGGTCGTCCACGGGGCAGGGCAAATGGTACCGGCCCGAGGAAATCTCCGCGATGATTCTGCAGAAGCTCAAACAAGACGCGGAAGCGCGCCTTGGTGAGACGATTACCGAAGCCGTCATCACGGTGCCCGCCTACTTCAACGACTCGCAGCGCCAGGCGACGAAAGACGCGGGCAAAATCGCGGGTCTCGACGTGAAGCGCATCATTAATGAGCCGACGGCGGCTGCGCTCGCGTACGGTTTCAACAAAAAGAAGAATGAAAAAATTGCGGTCTTCGATTTTGGAGGCGGTACGTTCGATATTTCGGTGCTCGAAGTCGGCGATGACGTGATAGAGGTGCGCTCCACCGACGGCGATGCTCACGGCAAAAATCGAGCTTTCAACGGCACTCGAGACCGAGATAAATATCCCGTTCATTACTTCCACCGATGCCGGCCCACAGCACCTTCTCATCAAGATGACCCGCGGCAAGCTCGAAGAGCTCTCGCGCGAATTTCTCGACCGCGCCATGGAAATAACCAAGCGCGCCGTCGCTGCGTCGCCGTTTAAGATTACCGACATTAACGAAGTAGTCCTTGTCGGCGGTCAGACGCGCATGCCTGCTATGCAAAAGGCCGTTGAAGAATACTTTGGAAAGAAGCCGAACTTGAGCGTGAATCCCGACGAGGTCGTCGCCATCGGCGCGGCCATTCAGGGCGGCATCTTGCAGGGAGATGTTAAGGATGTGCTCCTGCTCGACGTTATTCCGCTTTCACTCGGTATCGAAACGATGGGCGGCGTCGCGACAAAGCTTATCGAACGCAACACCACTATCCCGACTTCACGTTCGCAGACATTTTCCACAGCAAGCGACAACCAACCGTCGGTTGAGATACACGTCGTGCAGGGCGAGCGCCCCATGGCCGCGGACAACAAATCGCTCGGCCGCTTCAACCTCGACGGCATCCCGCCCGCGCCGCGCGGCGTGCCGCAAGTCGAGGTCTCCTTCGACATCGATGCCAACGGCATTTTGAGCGTGAAAGCCAAAGACAAAACGAGCGGCAAGGAGCAATCCATCCGCATCGAGGCGCGCTCCGGCCTTTCGGAGGCGGAAGTGGAGAAGATGAAAAAGGACGCGGAGGCGAACGCGGAATCCGACAAGCGGAAGAAAGAGCTCGTGGAAGCGCAGAACGCCGCCGACCAGCTTGCCTATGCCGCAGAAAAGGCGCTCAAAGAACATGGCGACAAAGTGAGCGAGGACATAAAGAAGAACGTGCAGGAAAAAATAGACGCTCTCAAATCTTCAAGAAACGGCACGGACGCCGCCGCGATTAAATCCGCTTCCGAAGCGCTTTCAACCGCGATGAGCGCGATAGGGCAGGCGATGTCACAAAACCAGCAACAGACTCCGCCTCCCAGCGACCAACCGGGAAACAAGCAAACACCTCCCGAGGAACCGCCTAAATCCCAGTAGGTTTAACCTCTCCTAGTAGGTTTAACCTGCCATATAAGGCAGGCATTTTGCCTGTATGAATATTTGTTCAGCTGTGCACATCTTCATACAGCGCGAGAAAGAATGATTTGCGTAATCATGCAGTACCCATATAATGTAGCGTATGAAAGACTACTACCAGGTCCTCGGCGTTCAGAAAGGAGCAAGCGAGGAAGACATCAAGAGCGCGTTCAGGAAGCTCGCGCACAAGTACCATCCCGACAAGAAGGGAGGCGACGAGAAGAAGTTCAAGGAGGTGAGCGAGGCGTACGCCGTGCTCTCCGACAAGAAGCGACGCGCCGAATACGACACCTACGGCCGCACCTTCGCGGGCGGCGGGGCGCAGGGCCCCGGCTTCGGCGGTTTCGACTTTTCCAATTTCTCCGCCGGAGGCGGACCCTCCTTCGGAGGGCAAGGTTTCGGCTTCGGCGGCGGACAGGCGTTCGAGTTCGATCTCGGAGACGTGTTCGGCGAGTTTTTCGGCGGCTCGCCACGGGGCCGCGCGAGAGGGCGCGACATTTCGATAGACATCGAATTGCCGTTCCGCGAGGCTATTTTCGGTTCCGAACGCCGCGTTCTCATCGCGAAGGTTGCCGCATGTACGGTCTGTGGCGGCACGGGCGCGCAGAAAGGCTCGAAGATCGTTGCCTGCATGGCCTGCAACGGCAAGGGTGACATCCGCGAGACGCGCAATTCCTTCTTCGGCACCTTCACTTCGACACGCGTCTGCCCGCACTGCCGCGGCAAGGGCGAGACGCCGGAAACGCCGTGCGAAGCATGCCGCGGCGAAGGCGTCGAATTTTTCGCGCGAGGGAAATAATATCCTGACCATTCTTCCCATTAAGCTCACCGACGCGCTCCTCGGCGGCGAATACCGCCTCCACACGCTCGACGGCGAAGAGATGCTGAAGGTGCCGGCGGGCGTCTCGCACGGAGAGACCCTGCGCATCCGGAGCAAGGGCGTGCCCTACGGCAGGGGAGCGCGGGGAGACTTTCTCGTGCGGATCGAGATAGAATTCCCGAAGAAACTTTCAAAAGGCGCCCGCGATCTCGTCGAAAAGCTCCGGAGCGAAGAAGGGCTGTAGAGAAAGTTAACAGTGAACAGTTAACAGTGAACAGTCAATATCGCCGTATTTTGCCGTAAACTGTAATCTGTAAACTGTCAGCTATGAATTTTGACCCGGTGGCTTCTCTCTATAACGCGGTTCCGACCGACTGGATGATCTTGGGGGCTTTCGCGATATTCGCGGCATTCGACTGCCTGCGCTCCGGCGCGCGCCGCGCGTGCACGCTCGCGCTCGCGCTACCCATCGCGCTCCTGCTCTTCTCCGCGTCGAAAAAAGCGGCGTTCCTCGGCGGCATCACCGAGCAGTTCTCGACGCCCATCCTGGAAGCCGTCCTTCTCGGCATTCTCGTCGTAGTCTCGTACGTTCTCATAGGGCGCATCGGGCTTTCGTGGGGCGGGGAGTCGGGGCAGACGATACAGGCGGCGCTCGGCGGCGTCGCGCTCACGGCCATCCTCACGACCTTCTGGCTCGCGACGCCCGCCCTCGACGCGCTCTGGCGCTTCGGCCCCGACGCGCAAGCGGTCTTCGGAGAAGCCTACCGCTTCTGGTGGCTCCTCGGCGTTTTTACGTAAAAAGGCAAGCCGATGCATGAGTTGTGGCACGAAGAACGAACCGACGAGAGCGAACGTCAGAAGGAACGCAGGCTGAAATCCGTTGATGGTATAGACGAGCGCTATCGGGGCGAGCAATGTCGCGAAATTCAAAAGCAGGTCTGCGGAGACAGTAAGCACCTCGGTCACAAGGTTCAGTCCGGCGACCCCGATGCGTCGGTGACGCACAACTTCAAGGAAACTTCGACGATACGGCGCGACGAGAAAAAATAAGATGACACCGAGCGCGCTGATACCGATGTACTCCCAGAATTGCGTCTCCCAGTAACCGCGCTCAATCGCGATGAGCTTGAATATGATGCCCGAAAGTGCAAAAAGGAACGACGAAAGAACGGCTAAGAAGAAACTTTTTTTTCTGAACCGCACCTTCGCATCTTCCTCGATCTCAAGCGAGAGAAGCATGGCGCTCAAAATGATGATTACGGAGCCGCCTATTTCATGCAGTTCCAGTGTTTCGCCGAGGAGGATATAGCCAAACACGAAACCGAAAACGGGGATTGTCTGCAGAACGGGGACTACGGATACGATGTCGGATTCTTTGATGGCGTAGAGATACGCCGCAAGCGTGCCGACCGTTATGCATCCATTGAGGATAAGAATGACCGCCTCAAACGACGGCACGCTCCATATATCCGCTTTGAGAAAAAGGGCGAGCGGAATAACAAGCGCCCCAAAGAGAGAGGAAAAGATCATTACACTCCCGATACCGCCGGTCTTTTCGTGGTGGACAAGGAGATACTTGTCGGTGTAACTGCCGAGCGCTGATAGCGCCGGTGCGAGGAGTGCAACGAATAACCAGGACATAGGAGACTCGACTAGGATCGGTCGAGCGAGTGCATGTTAAAAGTAGGACGCAAGTTCTCCCCGGCGGCGAACGTCGAGCGTCGCACAGTGGACGGAGCCACCGAATGGGTAGAAATTCCTAAATGCGATCGGAATGGGTTCAAATCCCCACTGCTTGAGGGCCCGTATCAACGGTTCTTCCTTCTCTTCAACAATGACACGCTTTTCGTCAAGACTCAAAATATTGATGGAAAGCCAGTCGCTTGAAAAGTACAGCGCCGAATCGAAAGAATTCGCGGGTTCCGGCGCGGGAAGGACGTCCCACGACTTGAACATGCCGGGGAGCTTTTTCACCCACGACGGATTGATGAGTATTTTTCCGGGCGCTAGCGGGACGATAGTCGTATCTATATGCATAGGGTGAGGGTCGTCGAATTCGACCTCGTGCACTCGATAATCCGGCCCGATGTGGCGGCGTACCCACTCGATGCCAAGCTCGTTCGTCACATGGCTTTTTTGCACTAAAATGTCGCGGCCGAAGCGCACAAAGTCGGCTGCATCGAATGCGATCTCGTGATTCGTGATTGGAAACTGCTTCTTGCCCTTCACGTACGGTGTATCGGTGTCATACGTCTTGCTGTAGAAGTGTTTGTCCATCGAGGGCTTCGGTGCAGGCAACCACTTCGCGCCATCTCTGAAATACTCGACCATCAGTTCGCGATACGCCTGTCCCTCAAAGTAACGGGTGCGCCATGCCATCGGGGCCTCGACAATAGTCTCGCCGACGACCATGAATACATCGCGGGGCATCGCCGCGTAGAGGCCGCGGCTTTTCCACCATGGGGTCCGGTACTCTTTCGAAAAATCCATTTTCTCGGGGCGACGGACGGTGATGCCGAGTTTTTTCATGAGAGCGGCAAGACCGTTCAGCTCCTCTGCTGCTTTCTCTATCATCTTTTTCGGGAACGGTTTTCCCCCGTGCTTCTTGAAAAACCACGCGGCATGGTCCGGCATCGTCGCTTTGGCTATCCAGTCCCATGGCGGTACTGTGGCTCCTTCGACAACACCCACAACGACTTCCTCAAGCGGGTCCCACTCGTTGTACGAGCAGACGATCTGCCTAGTGGCAGTTTTATGCCCAGCAACCTTAGGGCTCATGCGAACAGGGAGAGTCTCATAATAAAAATCCACAGATAGCGCTTACAGGAGGGCTATATTGCTGTATGCTGGAGATAATACCGTGGACTCTGTAGGGCCGTCAACGGATGCATTGCGTATGAACAATCCTTCTCGTTATCTCCTTTCCCTTTTCGTAGCCCTCGCGGTTCTTGCCGTTATGTTCACATACTGGAGAACGATGGTTGTGCATGACTTTACGATCGTTAATGACCTTGAAGAGGAGGATATCGGGGAAGAATCGCTCTAAATATTTATGGAACAAATGATTTTGTGCCCGTGGGAACCGTCCGTATACGTATTTTTCTCGGAGAATGTGCCGCCGCTCGTGCATTACTCACACCTCATCGCTATTGTTGCCGCGGTGACGATAGGTCTGTACGTGTTTTTTGGCGATCCGAAGGCAGTCGTCTCGCGACTCTTCCTTTTGATGGTCGGCTTCTTCAGTACATGGACCATATTGGACGTTATCTTGTGGGCGACCAATCGTCCTGATGTAGTCATGTTCTCGTGGTCACTGCAAATCCTCTTTGAACCCCTGACCTATGGCGTGGCTTTCTACATGTTCTATTACTTTCTTCACAATGCGTGGCCGAGCTTCCGAACCAACGTCCTCGTTGCACTGCTTCTCCTTCCTATTGTCTCCTTCCTCCATACAGAAGTGAACCTTCAGGAACTCTATCTCTCCTCGTGCGAAGCCGCCGAAGGGTTCCTGGCGGCGTACTATACGCACATTGTTAATGGCACGCTCATACTCACCGTCGCTATTATGGCGGCGAGAGAGATGCCAAAGCGCGCGACTCGTCGCGAACGTTTTATTACATTTTTCTTCGCCTTCGGGCTTATCACATTTCTGCTCGCGTTCTCTTCCGGAACGATCATCGGAAGTCTGACTGAAGATTGGATCCCGAGCCAATACGGACTCTTCGGCATGCCGGTATTTGCCACATTCATCGCGTACAGCATCGCGCGATTTAATGCCTTCAATGCAAAGGTACTCACCACCGAACTCCTCGTTGTCGCGCTTGCGATAGCAGTCGTGTCGCTCGTTGCACTGCAGGAAATTCAAAACGTTCGTATCGTCGCGGCGATAACGTTCCTACTTGTCTGTGTAATGGGCTACGTGCTGATAAAAAACGTCAAAAAAGAAATACAGCAACGCCAGCTTATCGAGAAACAGGAGAAAGAACTCGAGATAGTCAACCAACAGCAGGAAAGCCTCCTGCACTTCATCAGCCACGAGATCAAGGGCTACCTCACGGAGAGTCAGGCCGGCTTCGCCTCCATCGTCGAGGGAGATTTCGGCGCCGTGCCGGAAGCTGTGAGAACGATGTCGGCAAAGGCGCTTTCGAGCGTGCGCCGAGGCGTCGCCACCGTCATGGACATTCTCGACGCCTCGAATCTTAAGAAGGGAACGGTTGCGTACGCGAAGAAGAAGTTCGATTTTCGCACGGCGATACGGGAGATCGTGCGAGAGCTGAAGCCGACCGCGGACGAAAAGCGCCTTGCAATCGAACTCCGGATCGGCGAGGGAGCGTTTTTGTTCGAGGGCGACGAAGACAAGATCCGGCGGCATGTCTTGCGCAACCTCATCGACAACGCGATACGGTATACGCCCTCCGGTAGCGTCAAGGTCGGACTCTCCGACGGCGCGGTCATCCGGTTTTCCGTGGAGGACAGCGGCGTCGGCATCGCGACGGACGACATGCCGAAGCTCTTCACCGCGGGTGGCCACGGCAAGGATTCGATAAAGGTCAACGTCCACTCCACCGGCTACGGCCTCTTTATCGCCAAACAGGTCGTCGAAGCCCACGGCGGGCGTATCTGGGCGGAATCGAAGGGAGAAGGAAAAGGTTCCATCTTCATCGTCGAGTTCACTGCGCGATAAGACGCCAACCCCGCGATCGATCGTGGAAAAGAACATTCCGCCGTGCTATCCTGACAGAATGGAAAGGTCAGTGCTTAAGCTCGATGATCACCAAACTACGGCGCTTCGGGACGCCGGGGTAGTCCTTTGCTACCTGCATGGTTCCGTTGCGCTCGGCACCGCACACAAAAACAGCGATGCCGATGTTGCCGTTCTTTTCGAACGTGCTCCAAAAGACCCGATAGGGGCGACCGCCGACATCATCGAAACCTTGCACGGGCTTGTGCCTAGTCGAGAGCTGGATGTTGCCATCTTGAATGAGGCAAGCCCTCTCCTAAAGCAGATCGTCGCTTCGACAGGTATGCTCCTGTATGAGCGCTCACACGACGACAGATTGAGATTCGAACTGCGCACCATGCACGAATACGAATATGCGAAACATTTCGTACGGCTCGGGCGCGAAGCGTTGCACGAACATCTTTCTGCATGAACGAATTTGCAAAATCGGTGCTCGAAGAGAAGATATCCCAATGCGAGCTCTCTCTCGCCGATCTGAAAGGCATTCGCGCGAGCGGCGGACTCGAGTATCTGCGCGCGAATCCCCGCGAGTATTACGCGGCATGTTACCGATTTATAACGGCTATCGAGTCTATTTTTGACGCGAGCCAGATCGTGCTCGCGAGCAAAGGGAAACGCGCAACTGGGCAAGACAACATCGCGGCGCTACTTGCGCGGGAAAAGATTATTTCGGACGATCTCGCGGACAGATTCATGCGCATGTATGGGTTCCGCAACCGTCTCGTGCACGCCTACGGTACGCTCGATGACGCGAAGGTCGCGGAATACCTCGTGAAGCACTTGGGAGATATTGAGGAGCTTCTTGCCGTTTTCAAGTCGAAGTAGGCGCCCGCTATATTTACCGCTATGCAGAAGCTTCTGACCGGCCTCCAGCCATCCGGCGCCCTCCATATCGGCAACTACTTCGGGGCGCTCAAGCCTTTCGTCGAGCTTGCGTATGAGTATGAAAGTACGCTTATGATAGCCGACTACCATGCGCTTACGTCGCTCCGGAATCCGAGGGAGTTGCGGCAGAACATCGTGAGCGTCGCCAAGGATTACATTGCCGCTGGCATTGACCCGCAGAAGTCCATTATTTTCAAGCAATCCGATGTGCCCGAACACACGGAACTCGCATGGATTTTTCAGTGTCTTGTGACAGTGCCGTTCCTCGAACGTTCACACGCGTACAAAGACAAGGTGGCGAAGGGACTTGAGGCCAACGCGGGGCTCTTCGCATATCCGATGCTCATGGCGGCCGACATTCTGCTCTACGACACCGACGTCGTGCCGGTGGGCGAGGATCAGCGCCAGCACGTAGAGTACGCGCGCGACATCGCGGCGAAATTCAACAACGCGTACGGCGAGACGTTCAAGCCACCAAAAGAACACGTACTGAAAGGCGTCGCCGTTGTGCCGGGGATTGACGGTAAAAAAATGAGCAAGAGCTACGGCAATACTATCCCGCTCTTCGGCACAAAAGACGAGATCGCGAAAGCGGTGATGAGCATTATAACGGATTCGAAAGCCGAAAGCCCCGAGAACGTGTACGCCATTCACGCGCTTCTGAAAGAGAGAGATGATCTCTCCGAACTCTACAAGGACAACAAAGGGAAGTACAAAGTCCTCAAGGAAGCGCTTATAGAAGACATCGAAGCGCTCGTTGCGCCAATGCGCTCGCTACGTGATTCCATTTCAGATGCGGACGCGAAGGCCGTCTTGAAAGAGGGGAGCGAGAAAGCCCGCGCGCGCGCCTCCTCGAAGATGGCCGACGTGAGGAAAAAAATTGGCGTGAGCCTATAACGACTTACGATGTCGTTATGCATATGGAACGAACACTGAACAAAAAATTGCCGGAGGCCGTGGGAAAGACCGTGCGAATCGCCGGCTGGGTGGATACGCGTCGCGATCACGGCAAGTTGATTTTTCTCGATGTGCGCGACAGGAGCGGCATCGTGCAGGCGGTCGTAACCCCGAAAGCGGCCGAAGCGCTCGATACCGCGAAAAGATTGCGGGCGCAATGGGTGGTGGAGATCGAAGGCGAAGTGAAAGCGCGGCCGGAGAGCATGAAGGGCGAAGGACCCCTTGGAGGCGTCGAGCTCGCCGCGCAAAAGATACGTGTGCTTGCGGAAGCGGCGGAACTGCCCTTCGAGCTCGGCACGGAAGTGAACATAGACACGCACTTCGACCACCTGCCACTTACTTTGAGGAACAAGCGAAGCCGCGACATCTTTACCATGCAGGCGTCTATCCTCGGCGCATATCGATCTTCATTGCGCAAGCAGGGATTTACCGAGTTCATCGCCCCAGCACTCGTCGGCGGCGACGCCGAAGGCGGCGCCGCGGCGTTCAAGGTGGAATACTACAACGACACCACAGCCTTTCTCGCTACCTCGCCACAATTTTATAAACAGATAATGGTCGGGCCTTTTGAGCGGGTCTTTACTATCGCCAAAATATTCCGCGCCGAAAAGAGCGCAACGACACGCCATCTCTCCGAGCTCACGCAAATGGACTTCGAGATGGGATTTATAGCAGACGAGCGTGAACCGATGCGCGAACTTGAAACCACGATCCGTTACGTCGTGGAGTACGTCTCGCGTGAACACAGCGATATGTTCGCCCACTTTAACACCACTGCGCCCTTACTGTCCGCAGAAATCCCGATACTTACACTAAAGGAAGCGTTGCAACAGCTCGGCAAAAAGGAGGCACCCGACATGGAACCGGAGGATGAGCGTGAGATCTGTGAGTGGGCGAAAAAAGAGAAGGGGAGTGATTTTGTTTTCATCACAAAGTTTCCGACCAAGAAGCGCGCTTTCTATACGTACGAGGATCCTTCTGAAGCGCCGTACTCGCGCGGTTTCGACCTCCTCTTCCGAGGGCTCGAGATAAACAGCGGCAGTCAGCGCATACACGACTACGACGCACTCATCACGCGCATGAAGGAGAGGGGATTGGACCCGGAGAAATTCTCCTTCTACCTGCAGGCCTTCAAGTACGGCCTCCCGCCGCACGGCGGTTGCTCCACCGGCCTCGAGCGCTTCACCGCGCGGATGCTGGAGCTCCCCAACGTGAAAGAGGCAAGCGCCTTCCCGCGCGACATGACCCGCATCGACACCCGATTGTCGCAATAAAGAAATGGGGGAAATGGGGATAAGTCTGATTTATCAGCGCTTTTCATGGCATAGTATTTCCATGACCGTGAAAAACATCATGACACATAATTATTAAGAATATTGGACGTATCCCCATTATCCCGACTCGCGAAGCAGGCTGAAGTATGGCGATGGGGTAGCGCATACCAAAGAATCAACGGAACGCTCAAAGAGAAGAAACTTCTCGCCGAATTACCACTCGATTTGCCGCGCAATTACCGCACATGGATCAATACACCAGATTCTCCCGAAGAGCTTGCGGACATTCGCGAATCTATCCGGAAGGGGATACCATATGGCAGGGAGTCGTGGCGAAGCCGGATGGTCGGGCGGCACAACCTTGCGCACACGCTCCGCGAGCCCGAAGGCCGAAGGAATATTAGACCACGAGAATATTAATAATATGGGGACTGACCCCAATATCCCTACATCTCGATTTCCGTCTCATTGATTGGCCGGATGCGGTCTCAGTACAGCAGAAGATAGACCTCGCGAAAAAGCTGGGCGTGCGCGGTATCTCGATCTTCAAGCTCGATGGCGGGCAGGACCCGAATATCTGGAACGTGCTTCAGGGGGTGAAGAAGTGAAACAAGTCTTTGGTTACAGGGAGCGTTTTGGAAAAAGCATGGCCCGAGACCCGAATGTACTCGTTCGCCCGCGAATCCACTGATTCCATTAGATGCAATCAGCGGATTCGTGTACAATAGACCAACTATGCCACCGACCGCACAAACGCCCCGCGATTATTCCACGCTTTTCATTCCGGCTTCCATCGTTATCGCGGCGCTCATCGTTGCCGCAGGATTGTATCTCGGCCTCTCGCAGAGCGGCGGCTTGGGAGGGGCGGACAGTGCGCAGCCGGTCGCCGTGGACATCAAAGATGTGAAGACGGAAGGAGACCCCTACATCGGGAAAGCCGACGCCAAGGTCGTGCTCGCGTACTGGTCCGACTACCAGTGTCCGTACTGCAAGGCGGTAGAGATGGGTCACCCGCAGATCCCCATACAGCCGGCGCTTCCGGTCTTGATACGCGATTACGTAGATACGGGCAAGCTCAAGATCGTGTTCAAGGATTACCAGTTCCTCAGCGACGATTCCACCACGGCAGGACTCTACGGTCGCGCCGTGTGGGCTCTCTATCCTGCAAAATACTTCGAATGGCGCGAGGCTATGTATAAGTCGCAAGACGAAGAGCATGGCGGATTCGGTGATGAGGCGAGCATCCTTGTCCTCATCAAGAAAATTTCTGGCATGGATGCGGACAAAGTAAAAGCGGACGTCGCGGCGAACAAAGCGGGGTATCAAAAGAAGCTCAACGCCGATCGTGCGGAAGGCACGAGCTTCGGCATCAACGGCACTCCAGGCTTTATCACAGGCAAGGTCCTCATCCCCGGCGCCGCCGAACTCGCGAGTTTCAAAGCCGCCATCGACCCGCAGCTTTAATTACTCGTCTTTATAGATGTGGTATTGTTTGTTGCATGAACACTCAAAGGGGCGTTGTCTCAATGGGCATCTTACTGGCGATCATACTGGGCGTCATTGTAGTTGGGGGTGGGGCGTACTTTGTTCTGCAGCAGCAACCGCCTTCACAAAGCTCGTCAGAAGATAATTTAGATATTCTCCAGCCCTTGCCGACGCAACCGACCTCGCCATCTCCAACGGCAGGAACGGCAAATTGGAAAACGTACCGAAGTGATAAGTGGGGCATAGAGTTTAAATATCCGTCGAATTTTTTTCTGAACACGGCGTCAAATGAATTATGGGTAACGCAAAGTCCTTATCGAGATGGCTACGATTTCTTTGAACTGATCGATACCCAGAACGGTTGCTACATAGGACCTGTGCTGGGAGTGGGTCTGGGCGGTCATTTTACTCAAAGCAACAAATCGGTCTCACTTTCCAACGAGCTAGTCAAGTCTACCTATTCTACCTATAAAAGCACTTCGGCAAATCGTCCGACGATAAGCAGCAACTGCGTGAAAGACTTTGAGACCATTCTCACTACTTTAAAATTCACAAAGTAGTTTCGAGCGCGCCTCGTGCAGCACCAATGTACTGCCGCGGAGAAAGACTTGAACTTGTTACGCTGAGCCGTTATTCACCAACTGACTAACTAATTGACCTCCGCAATCTACACAGTATTTTTCTTGACGCAAACCTCGAAATAAGGCACAATGGAGCCACGGTGCCTCGGCAACGAGGCACTTTGCTTTAAACAGTATGGAAATCCGTAATATCGCAATTATCGCGCATGTGGACCACGGCAAGACTACTTTGACCGATGCGCTGTTGCGGCAGATGGGTGTGGCCGAAGAGGGGGTCTCGATGGATTCCAACGCGCTCGAACGCGAGCGCGGCATCACCATCTATTCCAAGAACGCGGCGGTCTACTATAAGAATACGAAGATAAATATCGTGGACACCCCCGGCCACGCCGATTTCGGAAGCGAGGTCGAACGCGTGCTCCGCTCCATCGATTCAGTTCTGCTCGTGGTGGACGCGCAGGAAGGCCCCATGCCACAGACGCGTTTCGTCTTGAAGAAGTCGCTCGAGCTCGGCATCAAGCCAATCGTTGTCATCAACAAGATAGATAAGCCGGCGGCCGACCCTGCGCGCACGGAAGAGCAGGTACTCGAACTCTTTCTCGAGCTCGGCGCCTCCGACGAACAAGCAGATTTTCCAGTCGTCTATTCTATCGGCCGGCAGGGAATCGCCAAGATTCAATTGGCCGATGAGTCCACCGACCTCACACCGCTTTTGGAAACGATACTAAAACATGTCCCAGCCGCATCGAGCCCGGAGGCTCTTACCAAGCCTGCACAATTACAGCCCTTTAATCTCGGCTATGATAAGATAAGTCCGATATATCGCCTCTTTTCATGGCATAGTATTGTTCATGCCGCGACTAGCGCGCGTTGCCGTCGGTAACATGCCGTATCATGTGCTCAACCGCGCGAACGGGCGCGCAAGGATTTTCCACGATGAAAAAGACTATCGGCACTTCGAGGCGCTACTCAAAGAAGGTGTCGAACTGATCGACATGCGCATCCTTGCGTACTGCATCATGCCTAACCATTGGCACCTCGTTCTGCATCCAAAGCGCGACCGAGACATGAGCGAATTCATGCGCTGGGTCACGACGACGCACGTGCGACAGCGCCGCGTGCGCACCAAAACCGTCGGCGGCGGCCACCTCTACCAGGGGTCGTACAAGTCTTTTCCGATACAAGAAGATCAGCATCTCGTCACCGTGATACACTACGTGGAGCAGAATCCTCTCCGCGCGCGCCTCGTCACTCGCGCGGAGCGTTGGCCTTACTCGAGTCTGTATCGACGCAGGAGAGGGAACAACGAGGACAAGAAACTGCTCGCGCCGCTTCCCATTGCGTTACCCCGCGATTACCTCTCGCTGGTGAACACCGTCAACAAGGAAGCGCTGGAATCTATTCGCACCTCCGTTAAAAAAGGAGCGCCGTATGGGTCGACCGCATGGACCACATGGATGATCGAGGAGTATGATATGGAAGGTACCATGAGAGGGCCCGGAAGACCGAAACAGCAATGATATTATGCAACAAAGTTGTGCAAAATAACGGACGTATCCCCATTAACCCCATTAACGTATCCCCATTAACTAATTATGGAGCGATTTTCGGTTGAGACTGAAGCGTTTTCGGGGCCTTTGGAGGCGCTTTTGAATCTGATCGAGGATAGAAAGCTCGCGATATCGGAGGTCAGTCTCGCAGAGGTGACGGATGCATATCTTGCATACGTTGAAAAATTACCGGGGCTTCCGCTCGGCGAGACGGCGCAGTTCATTCTCGTCGCCTCGACGCTCCTCCTCATAAAATCGCGCACTCTGCTTCCCACGCTCACTCTTTCCGACGACGAGCGCGAGAGCGTGCAAGAGCTCGAGCGGCGGCTTGCGCGCTACGCTCTCATCCGCAAAGCCGCGCGCGCTCTGCGGCGGGAGTGGGGGAGAGAGCCGCTCATTCTCGTCGCGCCGGTCCTCGCGCTCGAAGACGTGATACGGAGCCTGAAAGCCCGCCTTTCTTCCGCCTTCAAGGCCCGGTTCTCGGAACTCACGCGCGCGCGCGACAAGCACGAAACCATCGTCTACTTCCTTGCGACGCTCGAACTCGTGCGCTCCGGCTCGCTTTCGGCGACGCAGGACAAGCTCTTTGCCGATATCTTCCTCGAAGCAGAGCATGCGGGCGTTCCGCGATTCGGATAATATGCCGGCACGAAACGACATCGCCGCGCGCGCGCATGCCTTCCTCTTCAGCGAGGGAGGGGAACTGACGCATAAAAAACTCGCTTTGCTCCTCGAATGCAAAGAAGAAGAGCTCGGGGCGGCGCTCGACGCGCTCTCGGAGCGCCTGGAGGGGAGCGGCGTCGCGCTCGTGCGGACGGATACGGCCGCAAGCCTCGCGATCTCGAAGGAGACGAGCGAAGCCGTGCGGCTGGCCCAAAAACGCGAACTTGAGCGCGACATCGGCGACGCCGGGCTCGAAGTCCTCGCCATCGTACTCTACCTGGGCCCCTCGACGCGCGCGCGCATAGACTACATCCGCGGCGTCAACACTTCCTCGACCCTGCGCACCCTGCTCTCGCGCGGCCTCCTCGAACGCACGGAGAATCCGGAAGACGCGCGCGAATACCTCTACCGCCCCGCGATCGAGCTTCTCGCGCACCTCGGCATCAAGAACGGGAAAGAACTGCCCGAGTATGCTACAATCGCCGCCGAACTCGCCGCGTTCGAACAGGCGAACGGACCACGCCCTGAAAATGGAGTCAGCACCGATACATAACGAACGAGCGCGCATGGCGGGAGCCTCCGTACTCGCGCTTATCGCGCTTGCCCTTATCGTCTCCGGCGCACTCGCCCTCGCGGGAAGGGTCC
>Ga0076007_123_pt1 | contig 15556 bp, 17 predicted proteins | sample RifGroA2_FD_68070 | JGI IMG/M metagenome (GOLD analysis project Ga0076007, IMG submission 68070) | Parcubacteria (Kaiserbacteria) bacterium GW2011_GWA2_58_9 | reverse complement strand
TGCCGTCCGATGACGTTGCCTGGACTGCTCTTGTTGAAAAGTCGCTCGCTTCCCTCGAGGAGGTAGACGTTCCCGATGCCCGCTTCCGTCATCGCGCTCCAGCACGGCTCACAGCACCACCAGTGTCCCCAGAGGTAGAGGTCGGCGCCGCGCGTGTCCTCGCCACGCTCTTTTGCCTCGCGGATTGCCGAAGCTTCGCTATGGTACTCGTGAGCGCACCCTTTGCAGAGGTCGTAGCGGGTCCCGGTCGGGACATTCAGCCGTTCGCGAATGCACCCGCCTTGCTCGCCGTGAACTCCAGCTCCGATGGAGCCTCGGCCGATGACGCGGCCGTTCGTGACGACGAGCGCCGCGCCGACGTGCTGTACCGTGTTGTTCTCGCGCGCGAACTCCTTGGCCGCGGTCATGAATTCGTTGTCCAAACCGACATACATGATCGTCTTTCCGGGCGGGATGTAGGGATAAAGGATGCCGGTCATATCGTGAATAATGTATCACGCGCGCGACGTTTGTCCCGTTTTTCGATATCAACGATCCTCCACGGTCGTGGAGTATCGTTGATATGTCCGCGCGGTTGCTCCGGTTCGCGCGGGCACTATAATCCGCGCATGACCCGCTTCGACGAGCTATATTGGGAAATGCTACGGCGCATCATGGAGAAGGGCGTGCGCGACATGAACGCGCGCACGAAGCATGAGACTACGGCGCTTCCGGGACTTCACTTCTCGCTCGACATTGAAAAGGATGGATTTCCGCTTCTTACTCTGCGTAAAATTCCCATCAAGATGTTCGTCGCGGAGCAGATATGGTTCATCTCCGGCGCGCGCAGGCCCGCGGATTTTCTGCGCGATTTCACGAAAATCTGGGATAGCTTCACGAATCCAGCCGATGTCGTTACGGTCGCCTACGGCTATCGCTGGCGCAAGCACTTCGGGCGCGACCAGCTCGGGGCTCTCGTTCGCTTGCTGAAAAAAGACCCGAGCTCGCGGCACGGGGTCGTCGTTACGTGGGATCCGGGAGAAGACGGTCTCGGCGGCACGAGGCGGGCCAACGTGCCGTGCCCGTACTCATTCACCGCCAACATCATCGGCGGGCGGCTCCACCTCCACAACATCGTCCGCTCCAACGACATGGTGCTCGGCTTTCCCGCCGACGTCGCGGGCTTCGCGCTTTTGCAATGCATCCTCGCGCAAAAGCTTGGCGTCGTTCCCGGCGTCTACAGCCACTCCATCTCCAACGCGCACGTCTACGACAATCAGCTCGATGCGGTCAATGAACTTTTGAAGCGCGGGAACGATCACGCGCCTATCCGCCTCGCGCTTCCGAAGAACACATTCGACCGCGCGGAGAAGAAGGATAAAAAATTGGTGGATGAGATCGTCGGCCCGCTTGCCGCGCAATACCAGCCGCTTCCGGCAATCACCGGCATGCACATCGTCCTTTGAATACAGTTCTTGTACATATGTACGAGAGTTGTATTGGGCATTCAAAAAAGGACGGTCCTTGGTGTACAATGCGAATCCATGGCGATTCTCACCAAAGACGAGATACTCGCGCGGGTGAAGAGGGGCAACATCGCGTTCACGCCCGGCCTCGACAGCTTCCAGCTCCAGACGCACGCCGTCGATCTCCGGCTCGGCTTTACTTTTCTCGTGCCGAAGTCGTGGAAAATGACATCGCGGGGCCGGGAAGCGCTCCGCATCGATCCTCTCAAAGACCACGGCCCGGAATATTTCGACGTGATAGAGCTCGAACAGGGACAATGCTTCGAGCTTCTTCCGCAGGAATATGTCTTGGTCTCGACATTCGAGACGATCAAAGTCCCGAATGATCTCATGGCCGTTCTCTATCCGCGCTCGTCGGTCAACCGCAAGGGGCTTTCGGTGGACCTCACGGGCATCGTAGACTCCGGCTACGAAGGCCCGCTGACGCTTCCCATGCGCAACAACACGCGCTCGCAGGTCATCCAGCTTCACCCGGGCGAGCGCATCTGCCAGATCGTGTTCGAACAGCTTTCCAAAAAAGTGAAGCCTCGCAGGTCGCGCTGGCATCAGAAAGACGTCGTCGAAAAGGGCGCGAAGGAAAAAGGCGTAGAGATGAAGCTGGTCTTCAGCGGCGATATAAGAAAACTCAAATCCGATTTCCCCGCGGGGAAATAAGTATGGCCAGGGTATGCGCCGTCGCCGCGATAGGCCGCAATCGCGAGCTCGGCAAAGGCGGCAAGCTCCTCTGGCACATCCCCGACGACCTCAAACGCTTCAATGCGCTCACGCGCGGACACCCGCTCATCATGGGACGCAAGACATTCGAGTCCGTCGTCGGCTACCTCGGCGGACCCCTGCCGGAGAGACCGAATATCGTCATCACCCGCAATAACGACTTACGAAGTCGTTATGGTTCGCAGGAGGGCGTCGTCGTGGTTGGCTCACTCGCGGAGGCGCTGGAGGCGGCGAGAAAATCACCGGGCAACGAGGAGATACACATAGGAGGAGGAGCGGAGATATATACACAAGCGCTTCCGCTCACAGACAAGCTCCACCTCACGCTTATCGACGCCGAGGGCGAGGCCGACACGTTCTTCCCGCCCTACGAGCATCTCTTCACCAAAAAAGTCTTCGAAGAGGCCCGCGAATGGAACGGCATCAAGTACAGGTACGTGGATTTGGAACGAGGCAGACATGAGGCCGAGCCGTTCGGCGCCGGAGCCGCGCGGAAGCGGCCGCAGTAGCCAAGCTGATCTTGTCTTTTCATAGTGCGTTTATTTTTGAGATGGGTTCTATTCAGCGAGCCAAGCTCTTTAGGACTTTGAGATAGAGATTTTCGACTGTCTTTTGCTGGGCGCGGCCCTGCTTCACGTAGTGGTCCAATCCGGGAGCGGCGTTCACTTCGAGAACCCGGTATTTTTTGGGCGCTTGGCGGATGTCGCCCGCGACCATGAGGTCGACGCCGCAAAGGCGCAGGCCCATGTCGCGGGTGAGCTCTACCGCTATTTTTTTGAATTCCGGATGAATGGGCTTCGTCACGTCCACGGCGTCGCCGCCGCTTGAGAGGTTGGCGTTGTCCAAAAGAAATACTTGCTTGCCGCGCTCGGGGACGGAGCGGAGCGCAAGCTTCTGCACGCCCAGTTTGTGCGCGATGCGGATGTCGTCGAGCCGGATGCGCGTGTCGCGGCTCGCGGCGCGGAACCGCTTCTGCCTTCTCTTCAAGAGCTCTTTGATGCTCGAGCGTCCGTCGCCGACGACCGAGAGGGGGATGCGCTCGTAGGCGGAGATGACCTGTCTGTCGAGAACGACGATGCGGTAATCCCTCCCGCGCACGACGCGCTGGACGAGCGCGACGCGGTCGCCCTTGAATATGTGGCGCATTGCGCGCATGAATTCCCGCTTGTCGTTCACCAGGAACACCCCGGCGCCATGACTGCCTTCGTTCGGCTTTACTATCACCGGAAATCCGAGCTTCCGCGCATATCGGTATGCCGCCGCGTTGTTCCTGCGCGAGCCGATTGTTTCGCACCAATCGTCCGAATAGAACGCGCGCCCGGGCACGGTCGGATATCCCATCTTTCGCATGAAGAAATTCGCGTAATCCTTGTCTTTCGCGATGTCCGAGGCGCCCACCGGATTCAGATCGAGCGTGTTGTAGCGAAAGTAGCTTTTATTCCCGCGTTTGCCCCCGCGGTCCGGGAACGTTATCTGCCCCGCTATCTTCCATCCTGATTCGAGCACGACCTTCGCGCCGAGCCGTGGAGCGAGCTTTTGAAGGAGGCCGGCGAGGACGAGCCGCTCAGCTTTTTTCGACATACCGACATCCTTGCACGCGGCGCCGGCGCTTGCAATTCCCGGCATGGTATCCTATAATGCACTATGACGTTCCGGATCGCGGTGTCATCGAAAGTCGAGGACGCGCGCGCCCGGGCGAACCCCATCATCGAGACGTACGCTCTCAACGACGTACCGACTCCCGAAGATTTCTCGTTCGCTCTCGAAATAGGCTATCTGCCGGGGGTGACAGATAACCTCGGATACACTGCGCAAGAGACCATCGAAGACACCATCGGCAGGAAATTCAAAGACGAGGAGCACGTATACTCGTCGCTTTTTGTTTTTCTCGTGGGCGACATCTCGAAACACGACGCTCAACGCTTCGCAAGTGAACTCCACAATCCCCTGATAGAGCGCGCGACGGTGCATGAAAACCCACGAGGCGACGCCTCGTGGGTTTTCCCGGTCGTTGTTCCGAAAGTCGAACTGCATGAAGCGGCCCGCGCCGACGAAGTGGATCTCGGCGTGAGCGATGAGGAGCTCATGCGCATCAGCAAAGAGGGGATAGCGAACGAAGACGGTTCCCGGCGCGGGCCGCTTGCGCTACCGCTTGTCTCGATGAAGGCCATCCGCGATTTTTTTAAGAAGCAAAAACGCAACCCGACCGATGTAGAGCTCGAAGCGTTCGCCCAGACGTGGTCGGAGCACTGCAAGCACACGATCTTCAACGATCCCTTGGACGAGGTGAAAGAGGGGATATATCGCCGCTACATCAAGGGCGCCACGGAAAAGATCAGAAAAGGGCAAAAGGGGAAGAAAGGGAGAAAGGGGGATTTTTGTGTGTCGGTCTTTAAGGATAATTCCGGTGCGATTGCGTTTGACGACAAATACCTCGTGACGCACAAGGTCGAGACGCACAACGCGCCGTCGGCGCTCGATCCGTTCGGCGGCTCGGTGACGGCCATTGTCGGAGTGAATCGCGATGCACTCGGTTTTGGGCTCGGCGCGAAGCCAGTCGCGAATACCTACGGATTCTGCGTTGCCGACCCAGACGACGCGCGCGAACTCTTCCGCGATAGGGGGCAAAAACAACCCCTCCTTCCCGCGCGGCGCATTCTCGAAGGCATCGTGCACGGAATTAATGCCGGAGGCAATCAGAGCGGCATCCCGACCCCTCTTGGTTTCGTCGTCGCCGATCCGAGTTATCGAGGGAAGCCTCTGGTCTTTGGCGGCACGGTGGGCCTGATACCCCGTCGGCTACCAAGGTCCGACCTTAAGAATTCCCAAAGGTCGGACCTTAAGCGCGCCAGGCCGGGCGACTACATCGTCATGCTCGGAGGCCGCGTCGGGCTCGACGGCATCCACGGTGTAACGTTCGCGTCCGAGGCGCTGTCGAAGGGTTCGCCTGCCACCGCGGTACAAATTGGGGACCCGATCACGCAGAAAAAATTGTCTGACGCTCTTATCCGCGAAGCGCGCGATGCGGGACTGTATGATTCGATAACGGATATCGGCGGCGGTGGCCTTTCTGGTGCGGTCGGCGAAATGTCACGCGAAGCCGGAGGGTTTACGGTAGACCTCGAAAAAGTGCCGCTCAAGTATTCAGGTCTAAGCCCATGGCAGATATGGCTCTCGGAATCGCAGGAACGTATGATGCTCGCCGTGCCGAAAAGCAAATGGCCCGCGTTCAAAAAGATCATGGACCGGCACGACGTGTCAGCGACGCGCATCGGCGTTTTCACAAACTCGGGCCATTGCACTGTCAGATATAAGAGCAAGAAGGTCATGGATATTCCGCTCGAGTTTTTGCACGACGGAAGGCCGATAAACGCTCAAAGATCCAAGGAGCCCAAAGGTCGGACCTTTAGGGAATCCCAAGGTCCGACCTTGAAGAATTCGGATGTAAGTGGGGCGATTCTTACTATTCTCGCAAGACCATCGATTGGCTCTATATCATTCATTTCCGAGCAGTACGACCATGAGGTGCAGGGCTCTTCCGTTACGAAGCCACTGCATGGGAAAGGCAGGGTGAACGCGGACGCCGCGGTCTTACAGCCGCTCTTCGATTCCGAGCGGGGCGTCGTTCTCGCGCACGGCTACGCGCCGTGGTACTCGGAGGTAGACACGTATGCGATGGCGGCGGCTTCGATAGACACGGCGGTGCGCAACGCGATAGCGGCGGGCGCTTCGCGCGAGCACCTCGCGCTCCTCGACAACTTCTGCTGGTCTTCTTCGGAGAAGCCCGAGCGTTTGTATGAGTTGAAACAAGCGGCAAAAGCGTGCTACGAAGTCGCGACCGCGTATGGCACGCCCTTCATCTCCGGCAAGGACTCGATGCACAACGATTTCTGCGGATTCGACGCGAAAGGGAAACCGGTCCACATCGCGGCTCTTCCGACGCTTCTCATTTCGGCGATCGGCGTCATTCCCGACGTCGGCAAGGCGATGACCATTGATTTCAAGCGCGTGGGCGATCTCGTCTACCTCATCGGCGAAACGAACGACGAGCTCGGTGCCTCTGAATATTCCAAACAAGGGAGCATTCCCGTTGTCGCCACGAAGAAGAACGTGAAAGCGTACGATGCCGTGTCCAAAGCGATCCGAAACGGCCTCATCGCATCCGCGATCGGAATCGGGCGCGGCGGGCTTGCCATTGCCCTTGCGAAGTCGGCGATAGCCGGACAGCTCGGGGTGCAAGCAAACCTCTCGAAGGTTCCAGGAAACGCGAAGAACGGCGAACGTATTCTTTTTTCCGAATCGCAGGGCCGCGTGCTTATCTCGGTACCGCGCCGTGCGCAAAAGGAATTCGAGAAAATATATCAAGGCGTCGCCTTGATACGAGTGGGCGAGGTCGTTCAAGCCGCCTCCGTTTCAATCGCGCTCCCGAGGGAAAAGGTCGAGCTTCCCTTGTCGGCGCTGGCCAACGCGTACCGGTCTTTCTTCAAGCACTGGTAGTATGGATTTTTTGAAACATAGAAACAGAACGCCAGACATTGCTCGCAACATCCGCAATGCGCGTGAGGGGCTTGAAGGCGTCCTTGAGGGATTGGGCATCACGCAAGCGAGGACGCTGATTGCGTTCAGGACGAACGCATGGCTTGCGCGCATGCGCGAGAAGTACCCGAACGACTACCTCAAGGTAAAGGCATATCATGCGATAGCCGGCACGACCCCGCCGGACGAAGCGACCACCGATGATTTCGAGGGAGAAGATTCAGTATTCGAATTATTCGCCTCCATACGTCGTGAGTTCAACAAAAGTTCAGAGTAATTATGAACAAACCGCACGTCATAATTTTTTCGGGATACGGACTGAACACGGAGGACGAAACGAAGGCCGCGTTCGAATCCGTCGGCGCGACCGCCGATATCGTCCATCTCAACGACATCATCAAGCGTTCTAGCATTTTGCAAAAAGCTGAAATACTCGTTTTTCCCGGCGGATTTTCCTACGGCGACCACACGGGAGCGGGGAAAGCATACGGCAACCGCGTGCGGCATCATCTCGGAAAAGCGCTCGAAGAATTTCTTGCGCGCGATACGCTCATGCTCGGCGTGTGCAATGGATTCCAGATACTCACGTCGGCCGGATTCTTGCCGGGCGCTTTGGTCGCGAACGATATCCCGCGCTACAACACCCGTTGGGTCGACCTGGAGGTGAAGAACGATAGTCCATGGCTCAAAGGCATCAAGAGTATGTCCGTCCCGATTGCACACGGCGAAGGAAAGTACTATGCACCGAGAGAAGAAATCGAACGGTTGAAGAAAGGAGACGGCATCGCGCTTACATACACGGCGGGCGAGACGGCAAAGCATTTCGATATGCCTGCCAATCCCAATGGCTCGCTCGAGGACATTGCCGGCATCACGGGCTACGGCGGCCGCGTCTTAGGGCTCATGCCGCACCCAGAGCGCGCCGTCCGCTTCACCCAGCTTCCCCACTGGACGTATCTCCGCGAGAAGTACCTCCGCGACGGCGATCCGCTCCCATCGGAAGGCCCCGGTCTTCAACTCTTTAGAAATGCAGTAGATTATTTCAGCGGTTAGCGAATAGCGTTTAGCGTATAGTGCATATAGAATAACAATATGAACCAACAAGAAAACTCAACGCTCAACGCTCAACGCTCAACGCTAGTGGGCATTCTTATGGGCTCGGATTCGGATCTGCCTGTGATGCAGGAGGCGGCGAAGGTACTCGAAGAATTTGGTATCGGCTCGGAAGTACACACGCTCTCTGCGCATCGGACGCCGGAGGCGGTGGTTGAATATGTTAAAAAGTCGGAGGCGAATGGATGTAAAGTTTTCATTTGCGGCGCCGGAGGCGCCGCACACCTCGCCGGCGTGGTCGCCGCGCACACGGCGCTTCCCGTTATTGGCGTTCCGATAGAAAACAAAACGGCAAAAGGAATTGACGCGCTGTTCTCCACAGTTCAAATGCCGCCGGGAATCCCGGTAGCAACAGTCGCAATAAACGGCGCGAAGAACGCGGGCATTCTTGCCGCCCAGATCATCGGTACAGGACACCCGCACATACTCAAGTATGTGAGTATGTATAAAGCAAAGATGGCGAAGGATATCGAGGTGAAGGACAACGAGTTGCAAGAAAAAGGATTCAAAAAATATCTCGAAGACAAAGGGCTCATATGAGTGAAAGCGCGTACGCGAAAGCAGGCGTTGATTACTCGTTGATGGAGCCTTTTAAGATGGCGATGATCGAGACGGGCAAAAAGACCCTTTCGTTCCCCAACAAGCGCGGCGTATACGTCAACGAAGACGCGACGCACGCGCACGGCGCAGTTTTTGAATACAGAGGGAACGAACAGCATATCTGGTGCAAGACGCAGGAAGATCTCGGCAATAAAAACTGGATAGCGGAATGGATGTACGAGCGGACGGGAAAAAGCTATTACGACGCCATCGCGATAGACACGGCGCTCATCGTGGTCAACGACGTCATTGCGCAGGGAGCGATGCCGGTCGTCTTCACCGACCAGCTCGAAGCGAGCGAGAGCGAGTGGTATGCCGACGAAAAAAGGGCGAAGGACCTCGCGGCAGGCTTTCTCAAAGTTTGTGAGGAAGCCGGGATGGCGCTCCCGGCCGGAGAGAGCGCGAGCGTGCGCTACATCATACATCCGCGCCCGCCGGTGAAAGCCATCGCGGCATTGAGCGGCTCCGTTAGCGGCATCGTGGTACCCAAAGAGCGTCTCGTTACGGGAAAAAAACTAACCGCGGGAGACGTCATCATCGGAGCGTCTTCTTCGGGCCTTCACGCCAACGGCGTCTCGCTCGTCATAGAAAAAGCGCTTGCGCTACCAGAGCAATTTTTGACGAAACTCCCGAACGGAAAAACGCTCGGCGAGGAAGCGCTTACGCCCGCGCGCTCCTACGTCGCGCTCGTGGAGGCGCTTCTCGAGAACGAGGTGGACATCCACGCGCTTCTTCCGGGAACGGGGGACGGCGTCGGGAAAATAGCGTTCGACAAGCGGCCGTTCACGTACCGCATTCGCAACTGGCCGAGCGTGCCGGAGCTATTCCGCTATTTCGACGACGAGCTGGATGTCGGCATCGAGGATTGCCTCAAAACCTTCAACTGGGGCGTTGGATACTATGTGTTCGTTCCGCAGTCGGATGTCGAACGCGCGCTGGAGGCGGGGAAGGACGCGGGCCATGAACTCACGATACTCGGCGTGGTCGAGAATGGTGAGAGGCAGGTCATCTTTGAACCGAATCGGACTCGCCGTGTCCCGGACACGCCTCGTCCTGCGCCGCGGCTTCTCGCTCGCGGAAATGCGCCCTCGCTACGCCATTTATTTTGAGATGGGTTCTATAGATTGACCCATCGGACTTTTTGGTGTATACTAAAATATGATAGAGGTTCTCAAGGAAACAAACTTCGATTTTCTCGGGAAGAAAAAAACGGGTAAGGTACGCGACATATACATTCAGCCTGAACGGCTGATTTTGATCACGACCGACAGGCACTCAAGCTTCGACCGCATCATCGCGCATATCCCGCGGAAGGGGCAGGTGTTAAATCAGATTTCAGGTTTCTGGTTTCGGGTGACAGCAGATATTGTCCCGAATCATGTTATCGCAATTCCTGATCCCAACGTAACAGTCGCGAAAAAATTCAAAACGGTGCCGGTGGAGGCGGTCGTGCGCGGCTACCTGACCGGCGTTACGGATACGGCGATATGGACGCGCTACTCGGCGGGACAGCGGGAATTCGGCGACCTGAAACTCCCCGACGGCATGAAGAAGAACGAGAAATTGCCCGCGCCCGTCTTCGACCCGACGACGAAGGAGGAGGGGCACGATCGGACGATTACGCCGCATCAGATGATCGAGGAAGGATTGATAACGCCCGAATTGCTGCACCGGGTGAAGAAGACGGCGCTTGCCCTCTTCGCGCGCGGGCAGGAAATTGCCGCACGGCAGGGACTGATCCTCGTAGACACGAAGTATGAGTTCGGAATGGGGGAAACGGGAGAAAAAGGGGAGCTGATGCTTATCGACGAGATACATACGCCGGATTCTTCGCGCTACTGGCAGAGAGGGTCCTACGAAGCGCGTATGGCCGCCGGGCAGGAACCGGAGTACTTCGACAAAGAATTCCTGCGCCTGTGGTTCAAGGAGCATTGCGACCCGTACAAAGATGCCGCGCTTCCTCCCGCACCAGAGGAGCTTGTGGAAGAAATGTCGCGGCGCTACATTCAGATGTATGAGCAGATCACGGGCGAGAAATTCGTTCCCGGCGAGGAGCCTGTCCTCCCGCGCATCGAGCGCAACTTACAAGCGTATAGCGTCTAGCGGTTAGCGATTAGTAACTCAAAACTCACCATGACCGAATCCTCTAAACGTTCAACGCTAAACGCCAACAGCTTCCTCGATTCACTTACCGCAGTCAGCCCGATAGACGGACGCTACCGCGTCTACGGCGACATGCTCTCCGTTTTCATGAGCGAATACGGGCTCATACGCGCGCGCGCGCGGGTGGAGTGCGAGTATCTCCTCGCGCTCTCCGAAACCAAGGGCGTCGGGATGCGCGCGCTCTCCGCCGAGGAGAAACAGCTTCTCGCAAAACTCGCGGATGTCTCGCTCGAAGATGCGCGCATCGTGAAAAAAATCGAGCAGGAAGGGTACGAAGGCATCCCTGCCACGAATCACGACGTGAAGGCAGTCGAGTATTTCATAAAATCGAAATTGAGAGGAACGTCGCTCGAAGATGTCGCCGAATGGACACACTTCGCGCTTACTTCTGAAGATGTGAATAGCATTGCCATCGCGCTTATGTTGCGCGGGGCGCTCGAAGAGGCACTTCTGCCGGCCCTCGATATCGTGCAAAAAACGCTTGGCGGATTGGCAAAAGGGCACGCGGGTACCCCGATGCTCTCGCGGACGCACGGCCAGAGTGCCTCGCCGACGACTTTCGGCAAGGAGATGCGAGTATTCGAATCTCGGATTGCACGCCAGTATGAACGACTTACGAAGTCGTTCATCTTGGTCAAGTTCGGGGGCGCGACGGGAAATTGGAACGCGCACCTCGTGGCCGCGCCGGAGGTAGATTGGCAAGAGTTCAGCAGGAAGTTTGTTGAGAGGTTTAATCCTACTTCGCCGAAGGCTTCGAAGGATGCAGGAATTACGTTAGGACTTAATTCCTGCACGACCCAGATCGAGCCGCACGACACGCTTGCGGAACTGTTCGACAACCTTCGCCGGATCAACACTATCCTCATAGATTTTTCGCAGGACATGTGGCGGTATATAAGCGACGGCTGGCTTTCGCAGAAGGCGAAAGAGGGAGAAGTCGGCTCCTCCGCGATGCCGCACAAGGTCAATCCGATAGATTTCGAGAATGCGGAAGGCAACCTGGGGCTCGCGAACGCCCTCTTTGAATTCTATTCCCGAAAGCTCCCGATATCGCGTCTCCAGCGCGACCTCTCCGATTCGACCGTGGAGCGCACCTTCGGAGTCGCGCTCGGACACTCCTACATCGGCTATCGCTCGATCGCGCGCGGCCTCGGCAAAATCAGCGTCAACGAGATGGCGATGCTCGCGGAACTGCAGGAACATCCCGAGGTTCTTGCTGAAGCGATACAAACAGTACTACGCCGCGAAGGCGCCAAGGTGCCGTACGAAAAACTGAAAGATTTGACGCGCGGCAGGAAAGTGTCACTCGAGGATTTTGCGGCATTCATAGACGGCCTCGACGTGTCGGCTGACGTCAAGAAGCGTCTCAAAAAGCTCCGTCCCGAAAATTACCTCGGTCTTGCCGAGGATATTGCAAAGCAATGAACCATCCCGATCTTCCGAGGTTAAACCTCGGGAGGTTATATTCCGGACGCGGTCATGTAGTTGACCATCGCTGTTTTTGCATTGTCGGGTATCTTGATGGCAAGTCCGGCGATCTGTTCTGTGACTATCGTTTCTATTATCTTTTCGACTAAGGCATGGCATTGTGGCAGTTTTTCTTTCCACTCCCTCTTATCGTCCGGAATGTCGTTTAGAAGTTCGCGGAGAGTTTTGCCCTCAAGTGTGCTTCTGATCGCGCGTATGTCTCTGGAGAGGGTGCGACTTGAAGATTTGGTATTGAGTAGCACTCCGACGAGACGAGTGAAATTATCGAAGCCTGCCGTTATCTCGGCGGCCTCATCGCTGGCAACGCTCATTTCCATGGAACGTCGAGCCGCCGGATCGGGAGTCACTCTCCCGGTCCCGGGAGAAGTGTCGGCCATCCGTTGCAATGCCGCCTCTTCTGATATCGGCTTTTTGCTGGCAAGGTCTATTATCTTTCCTCGCTCGCCTTCTTCCTTCTCCCCATTGCCGTTGAATGTCTCGTTGCTCATGTACGCACTATATTGCTTCTGGAGGCACTTCCGCAAAGGGGTGGGCATTTATTCGCGCAACGCATCCCACGGGATGTCCTTTTTCTCACCGTTGCGGATCTTTTCACGATACGCGAGCGCCGCCGCAAGAGGGCCTATCGCACCGACATTTGTAACACTCTGGGGATCCCATCTCATTTTCCCGACGCCGAGAGGATTTTCTCCAGACCCTCGATGTCGGTTGCTCTCATCGCGTCAAGCGGCCTTTGCAGTGTTGGTTCGTCGAAGCGGTCGGAGAACTCGTCGATCAAGTGTTTCGCTATGTCGACCGGATCAGATGGAATCTTCTCCGACCCGCGCGGCATCGAGTCGCCGGGAATATCAAATATTGGCCGCTTCGGCATCTCCTCCGTCATGACCCAAGTATACGGCGTTACTGCCGCAAGCCCAAGCCGGTGCGGATCAGATACCAATTTACGGCGGCGAGGGCGGCCATCAGCGCGAGGAGGACGAGGAGCGAGACGGCAAGCGGGATGTCGGCGAGCCCGAGAAAGCCGTAGCGGAAGCCGTTGATGAGGTAGAAGAGCGGATTGGCGTAGGTAATCCATTGCCACCACTCGGGAAGCGCGTGCACCGAGTAGAAGATGCCGCCGAGATAGACGAGCGGGGTCAGGACGAACGTCGGGACAATGTTGATGCCGTCGATAGATTTCGCGTAGATGCCGTTGACCAATCCCGCGAGCGCGAAGACGAGCGCCGTGAGTACGGCGAATCCGAGGATGATGAGCGCGTTGTGGATTGTCAATTGCAGGGCGGTGAAGAAGAGCGAGACGGTAAGGACTAGCGCGCCGACCAAAACGCCGCGCACGACACCGCCCGCGACGAATCCGGCGATCAAGAGCCACGGCGGCGTGGGGGAGACGAGGAGCTCGTCGATGGAGCGCGCGAAGAACTTCGAGGTGAAGAACATGAAGGAGGTGTTGGCGTAGGAGGTCGTTACGATGGCGAGCATCACGAGGCCGGGGACGACGAACGTCATATAATCCACTCCCTGCATCTGCCCTATTCGCGAGCCGAGAATCGTCCCAAAGACGAGGAAATACAGCACCGAGGTGATGACGCTCGGCAAAAACGTCTGCACCCAGATGCGGAACATCCGCACCACGTCCTTGCGCAACATCGTGTAGAAGGAGATCCAGAGTTGATACGGAGTCATATTTCTACATTTTCCAATGCTTTTTTCGGCACGATTGCCATCAATTCGTTGAATCGGTTCATTGCTTCGCGATTTCGTTCCGGGTCAGGTATTGATTCGATGGCTTTCCTCAGTTTTTCGGGCTCGAAGTGAAGAAGGTACGGGTCTGATGAATCTTCCCATTTTGTCCATGCAGGCGTGAAGTCGAGGAAACGAACCTTTCCCTCAGCATGAGAAAAGTTCTCACGCTTTCCTTCCAGTTTGAAGCCAGCATTAGCGAGCTTATTAGCCAATAGCGCTCTCGCTTTCTTAACGGCCTCACTATTTTTAAGCTTTTTGTAGTACTCAATTTCGTGTGCGTTGGGCTCACTGTGTGGCAATACATGTCCTAGTTTGACTTGTTCATCTCTGTGGTGGGCATCGATGGGAATTCGCTCCACGTCCACGTAAGGTTCTTCACTCTTATTGCGGCCCCAATCCTTTGGATAAGGAACCTCTCTAGGGAAAAGAAGATACGCGAGGCGTTGCAGTAGAAAGAGGCTATGCACTTGGTCGTCAGTCAGGTCTCTGTCATGTAGCAAAAGTCGCGCGGTATGATCATCCGTGGCAACAGCGGACTTTTCGACACCTCCTCCTATATGTTGTTTTCCTATTTGTTCGATCCGTCTCATAGTTACTTTTCTTTCGTGAGTTGCAAAAAAACTTCCTCAAGTTTTCCGCCGCGATAGCCGCGCTTGCCCGCCTCCTCCTCGTCGTGGAGCGCGAGTATTTCTTCCATGGTACCCGAGGCCGCTATCTCGCCTTTGTTGATGATGGCTACGTGGCTCGCGAGCTGTTCGGCTTCTTCGAGGTAATGGGTCGTGAGAAGGATGGTAACGCCCGAACCCGTCAGTTTCCGCAGATAGTCCCACATGCTTCGGCGGAGCTCGACATCCACGCCCGCGGTCGGCTCGTCGAGAATCAGGAATTTCGGCTCATGGATGAGGGCGCGGGCTATCATCAGGCGGCGCTTCATGCCGCCGGAGAGTTCCATCGCGCGGCCCGTCATTTTCGATCCAATGCCGAGGTCTTCGAGAAGTTTTTTCGCGCGCGGGAGCGCCTCGGAGCGCGGGATACCGTAGTAGCCGCCTTGATTCACGACGATGTCCAATGGCTTTTCGAATGGGTTGAAATTCACTTCCTGCCCGACGAGCCCGATGTAAGTTTTCGCCTTCTCGAACTCCTCGTCTATGTCGTGGCCGAACACTTTCACGCTACCGCTCGTTTTGTTGACGAGCGAGGTGACGATGCCGATGATGGTGGTCTTTCCCGCGCCGTTGGGGCCAAGGAGCGCGAAGAAATCGCCGACCGGCACAGTCAGCGAAACGCCCTTCAGCGCGACAGTCCCGCTCGCGTAGGTCTTTTTGAGGTCTCGTATTTCAAGCGCCGGAGCTTCCATACGTCAGCGAAGTATAGACGAGAGGTATTCGTAGGTCTCGCGATAGTCCTTGACCGATTTCGTCGGTATAACGCCGATAACGGTCTCGTCATTTCCTCCCGGGAAGAGCGCGTCGCCGATGTACACGCAATCCTCTTTCTCCCAGTCCATGTGCTTGATGAACTCGGCGATGTTGTAGCCCTTATTTTTTCCCCTCGCAAAAAAATCGAGAACCGTCGTACCGCCGGTGCGCACCTCCACGTTCGCCCCCTCAAGCTCTTGCACGTCGTCACGCATATCGCGCAAGAGCCGCAAGCGTATCGAATGATCGGGATCGAAGGCCTCCTTCGTTTCTATT
>Ga0076007_116_pt1 | contig 18522 bp, 15 predicted proteins | sample RifGroA2_FD_68070 | JGI IMG/M metagenome (GOLD analysis project Ga0076007, IMG submission 68070) | Parcubacteria (Kaiserbacteria) bacterium GW2011_GWA2_58_9 | reverse complement strand
CGGCGGCGGGACAGGCATGATAGGCGATCCGGGCGGCAAAACGGCGGAGCGCGTTCTTCTCGACGCCGAGACTGTCGCGCGTAACGCCGAGGCCATCGCCACTCAAGCATCCACACTTTTTGCCGGTGCGGACTTTACGCTCCTCAACAACGCCGACTGGCTCTCGCAACTGAACATGATCGAATTCCTGCGCGAGGTCGGCAAGCACTTCACGGTGAATGTCCTGCTCCAGCGCGATTTCATCAAAGACAGGGTCAAAGACCCGGAGCATGGGATATCGTACACGGAATTCTCGTACGCGCTTCTGCAGGCGTACGACTACCTGCATTTGCATCGGGAATACGGGTGCGATCTGCAGATCGGCGGCTCCGACCAGTGGGGCAACATCGTCTCCGGCGTGGATTTCATCCGCCGCAAGACGGGCAATACCGTCCACGCGTTCACGTGGCCTCTCCTTACCGACAAGGCGGGAAAAAAGTTCGGCAAGAGCGAGAGCGGCGCGATATGGCTCGATCCGGCGAAGACCTCGCCGTTCGCGTTCTACCAATTCTGGCTCAACGCGGAGGACGAGAGTCTCGGAGAATATCTCCTGAAGATGACGATGCTCTCCAAAACGGAGATAGGAGCGGCGCTCGAACTGCACAAGCGCGATCCAAAGGAGCGCCACGGCCAACAGCTCCTCGCGCGCGAGGCAACGACGCTCGTCCACGGCGCGGAAGAGGCCGCGAAGGCCGAGCAGGTCTCGCAGGTACTTTTTGGCGAGGGCACGCTCGAAGGGCTCGACGCCGATGCGCTCCAGATGCTGAAGGCCGGCGCGCCTTCACGGGAAATTCAAACAGGAACAGGTATCGTTGACGCGCTGGTAGTTGCAAGGCTTGCCAGCTCCAAAAGGGAGGCGCGCCAATTCCTTGCGGACGAGTCCGTTCTCTTGAACGGCGACCCTATCACCGACCCGAGCGAAACGCTCGGGTCTGATGATTTTTACAACGGCCTCGCGCTCCTCAAGCGCGGCAAGCGCAATATCTGTGTTTTGATATTGAAGTGAGGCACGGCGTCTCCTATTGTTTTGATACAGTGGCGCGATGGACAAATTCAAGCTCAAGTCGGAATATAAACCTGCTGGTGATCAGCCGGTGGCGATCCGCCAGTTGGCGGAAGGCTTGGCTGAAGGAAAGCGCGATCAGACGCTTTTGGGTGTTACTGGTTCGGGTAAGACATTCACGGTTGCGAACGTCATTCAAAAATGGCAGAAGCCGACACTCGTCATCGCGCATAATAAGACGCTCGCGGCCCAGCTTGCGGCGGAATACCGGGAATTCTTTCCGGAGAACGCGGTGCATTATTTCGTTTCGTACTATGACTTCTACCAGCCCGAGGCATACGTTCCCATTACAGATACCTACATCGAAAAAGAGGCGCAGATAAACGAAGACATCGAGCGATTGCGGCACGCCGCAACGCAGGCGCTCCTGACTCGGCAAGACGTCGTCGTCGTCGCGACCGTCTCTTGCATCTACGGGCTCGGAAGTCCCGTCGAGTACGAAAAGGTGAATCTCAAGCTCGCGAAGGGGGAGCCGATGACGCGCGCGACCCTGACGCGCAGGCTGACTTCCATTTATTTCGAGCGAACGACGGGCGATCTCTCGCCCGGCACTTTCCGCGCTCTCGGAAGCCGGGTAGAGATAATGCCTGCGAGCGAGCGTATGATATATCGCATAGATGTAACAGGTGGGACAATCATGCGAGTTGAGGAGATAGATGCGACAACGCGAGAGATAAATGCGCGGCACGATGCCGTTTTCATATTTCCCGCGCGGCAGCGCCGGAAAGCTGCTTGAAGCCGAGCGGCTGAAGCGGCGCACGCGGCAGGATATCGCGATGATACGCGAATTCGGATTTTGCAGCGGTATCGAGAACTACTCGCGGCATTTCGACAGGCGCCAGCCAGGCGAGCCGCCCTACACGCTTCTTGATTACTTCAAAGCGTGCGACAAGGATTTCCTGACCATCATCGACGAGTCGCATGTGACGGTTCCGCAAATAGGCGGCATGTACACGGGTGATCGCTCGCGCAAAAACACGCTCGTCGAGCATGGTTTTCGCCTCCCGAGCGCGGTGGACAACAGGCCTTTGAAATTCGACGAGTTTGAAAAGCGCGTCGGACAGACGATCTACACGAGCGCGACGCCGGGACAGTACGAGCTTTCGCGAAGCGGAAAACCGGTTGAGCAGGTCATCAGGCCGACGGGACTCGTGGATCCGGAGATTATCGTGCGGCCCATAGTCGGCGGAGTACCGAGGACGGTCCTTAAGGGAGCCCAAGGACCGTCCTCGGTCCCTGGCAATTATCAGGGGCAAGTAAAAGATTTCATTGCGGAAGCCGAGCTGGTGACGAAGCGGGGCGGGCGCTCGATGGTCACGGTGCTCACGAAGAAAATGGCCGAGGACCTCGCCGCCTATCTCGCGGAAAAGCACATTAAGGCACGCTATGTGCACAGTGATGTGAAGACCATCGAACGCATCGAGATACTGCGTGATTTTCGGAAAGGGGTGTTCGATGTGCTCGTTGGGGTAAACCTGCTCCGCGAGGGGCTCGACCTTCCAGAGGTGGAGCTGGTCGGCATACTCGATGCCGACAAAGAAGGATTTCTGCGCTCCGACACATCGCTCATCCAGACGATAGGGCGCGCCGCGCGCAACGTGCGCGGGCGCGTGCTCCTCTATGCCGACGCGGTTACCGGGTCCATGGAGCGCGCGATAGGTGAGACGAACCGCCGCCGCGAGATACAGATAGCGTACAACAAGAAACACAAAATAACGCCGAAAACCATCGAAAAACGCATTCATGACATCGTCGGCGACATCGAGCGCACTCGGAAGAGGGCGGTTTCCGAGCTTACGAAGATAGACTCCACTGCTTTTGGCGGCGACACTGCGAAGCTCGTGAGGGAAAAGCGTAGGCAAATGCACGAGGCGGCGGACAGACTCGACTTCGAGACAGCGGCTCTGATCCGTGATGAAATACGGGTGCTGGAAGGAAAAGCAAAAACATGAAGATACAAGAAAACGTTCCGCTCGGTTCGCACACCACCTTCGAGATCGGCTGGAAGGCCCGCTACTACGCTACGGTGAGGACGGAAGACGTGATACGGGAAGCTGTCGCGTGGGCGCGCGAGCGAAAGACCCGTTTCGTCGTGCTTGCGGGCGGCAGTAATGTACTTTTGCCCGATGAAGGGCTCGATGCGCTCGTCGTGTGCGTCGAGAGCGACGACGTTTCATTTTTGGGCAACGCGCTCGAAGCGGAGGCGGGATGTAATCTTGCCCAGCTGATACATCACGCATCCGAAAGAGGGCTCGGCGGATGGGAAAAGCTCGCGGGTATCCCCGGCACGCTTGGCGGCGCAGTGCGGGGAAATGCGGGCGCGTTCGGCCCGGAGATAAAAGATTTCGTCGTCAAGGTGCGCGCTCTCGATACGGAGACGGGAAAGACGCGCGAGTTTACGAACGCGGCATGCGAGTTCTCATACCGGCAGAGTTTTTTCAAGCGTCATCCCGAATGGATCATCACGCGCGTTCTCCTCGAACTCGAACCGGCCGATCCGGCGGAGAGCGCGAAACTCATTGAGCGGACGATCGCGGAACGCGAAAAGCGGCACATTCAGAACGTACGCGCCGCAGGCTCGTACTTCGTGAATCCCGTCGCGCCGAAAGATATCCGGAACATGTTCGAGAAGGAAAAAGGCGTGAAGTCGCGCGAGGGCCGCGTGCCTGCCGGGTGGCTCATCGAGAAAGTCGGCCTTAAAGGTGCCCGCGTGGGCGGCGCGGTGGCGAGCGAGCAGCACCCGAACTATCTCAAGAATGATGGCAATGCCACCGCTGAAGACGTACGCACACTTGCAAAGATGATACAGAATGCGGTCCGTAAACAATTCGGCATCGAGCTCGAGGAAGAAGCCGCCGTGCTTTGAGCCTAGTGAAGACGGCGCTGCCGCTTGATGCATTTTGCAAGCGCGAGCGCAGTAGAATCTTCCATTTTTGCGGGCTTAAAGCATGCAGCGACGTCTTCATCGAGGCGACCTTCATCTGCTGCGGCTCGCGCAATATGTTCAACGATGTCAAAGCGCTCATGGGGCGGCAAACTAGACGGATGTCGAGCTATCTCGCTGATGGCCTGATCTTTTAGGCGATCGTATTCTTTTTCAGGATCATCAGGTGGTTTATCGATGCTCATACTCTAGTATAAGTTCATTTTATGCGATAAAATCGACTCATGCCATTCGAACCCTATGCAGCCCGCACCCACGAAAAAATGAAAGAAGTCTTGATGGCGCCCGACGCTGCGGGGCCGGCCGTCCATTACCACATGATCCGTGGCGGAAGTGACAAGCGGAATATCACCATCTGGGAGAGCGGCACCGTGGGTGGTGAATACATCAAAACTTATGGGCATTACCATGTCGACGCGCTCGACGAAACGTACTGGGTGCTCGCAGGCGAAGGCATCATTCTCCAACAAAAGCTCGCAGATCCGAAAGCGCCGGACGTGGTGGAATTTTTCAAGGCAATTCCCGTCAAAGCGGGCGACAGTGTCTATATGCCACCCAATGTTGGGCACCTTGCCGTGAACACCGGCAAAACATGGTTTGTCACCGCAGACGATAGTCCGGTTGAGGGTGCAGGAGATTCGGCATCAATGCCGATGCATGCCGATTACGAATCTGTTAAAAAAATGCGCGGATTCGCATACTACGTTGTCGAAAAAGACGGCAAACCCGCCCTTGTCGCGAATAAACTATACAAGGAGGTCCGAACGGCAGACTTTGGCGGATTGTCGGCAGAATAGTATACTCGTCCATACCTACCCCTCGGGCAAACCGAGGGCGGGTTTGTGTATATGTCAGAATCAAAAAAACACGAAAGCGACCCCTCGACTGCGCTCGGGGCAGGCAAAATCGTCATAAAAGGCGCGCGGACGCATAATTTGAAAAATATCAACGTGGAGGTCCCGCGCAATAAGATGGTCGTTTTTACGGGGCTTTCGGGGAGCGGGAAGTCGTCGCTTGCGTTCGATACGATATTCGCCGAAGGGCAGAGGAAGTACGTCGAGTCGCTTTCGGCGTACGCGCGGCAATTTTTGCGGCAAATGCAGAAGCCCGATGTCGATGAGATATCAGGGCTCTCGCCGGCGATATCCATCGATCAAAAGAGCCGCTCCAACAATCCTCGCTCGACGGTGGCGACGATAACCGAGATATACGACTACCTGCGCGTCCTCTACGCGCGCATCGGACATCCGCATTGTCCCACGTGCGGCAGGGAAGTACGGAAACTTTCCAACGAGGAGATATTGGAAAGTGTTTTGAGAATTGTTGAGGAAGTCCGTAAGCATAAAGGTCCGGCCTTAAAGAATGCCAAGAGTCGGGCTTTAACGAGCTCGGTATCCAAAGAAAAAATCTGCATATCGTCTCCCGTGGTCGTCGGACGAAAGGGAGAATACTATCAGCTTCTCTACGACATGCTCAACAAGGGCTTCGAAAAGGCCATTGTAGATGGTAAGGAATTATCGCTACGCGAGCGTGTCGAGCTAAAGAAGCATTTTAAGCACGACATAGACATCGTCGTCGACGAGATATTCGTGAGCGAGTTCGTGGACGACCCGAAAGCCGCGCGGGAGAGGGCGAGCGAGGCGATAGAGCGCGCGCTCCACGAGTCGTCTGGGCTAGTTCGAATAACCAGCCCCTCGACAAAGCTCGGGGCAGAAACGAGCGGCGAAAGCCGCATCGTTTCTGCAAAGTTCATGTGCCCATTCGACGGCTTTTCTTTTCCGGAGGTCGAGCCGCGGCTCTTTTCGTTCAACTCGCCCTACGGCGCATGTCCGGAGTGCAAAGGACTCGGCTCCAAATACTTTTTTGGCGACGAGCCGTGCGATTTCTGTAGCGGAGCGCGGCTTCGACCCGAATCTCTTAATGTATTCATTGGTTCAAACCCGCGAGGCGACGCCTCGTGGGTTCAGCGAGGAGACACCTCGCAGACGGGGAGTCATCTCGCGGAGATTCCGCGTGGATTGAACATTGTGGAAGTTTCCTCGCTATCGATAGAGGATGCAATGGATTTCTTTAAAAAACTGAAGCTGACGAAGAAAGAAGAGGAGATATCGCACGTCGTCATTAAGGAAATAACCTCACGCCTGCAGTTCATGTTGAACGTCGGCATCGAGTACCTCACCCTCGATAGAAAGGCGAACACTTTGAGCGGCGGCGAGGCCCAGCGCATTCGGCTCGCCTCCCAGCTCGGGAGCGGCCTCGTGGGCGCCCTCTACGTCTTGGACGAGCCCACGATCGGCCTCCATCAGCGCGACAACGACAAGCTTATCGAGACCTTGAAGCGTCTGCGCGACCTCGGCAACACCGTTCTCATCGTCGAGCATGACGAGGATTCCATCTTCGCGTCCGACTACATCGTCGATCTCGGACCCGGCGCAGGAGTGCATGGAGGCACGGTTGTCGCATCGGGATGGTTGGACGAACTTCTAACGGCAAAGAGCAATAAATCTGGCTCGCGGACGCTTTCATATTTGCGGGACGAAACGCGGATAGAAATACCCGAAAAACGTCGCACGGCGGACAGGGGGAAACTCAAAATACGCGGCGCGAGCAAATTCAATCTGGACAAAGTCAATGTGGACATTCCGCTCGGAAAATTGGTTTGCATAACCGGAGTATCCGGTTCCGGAAAATCGACGTTTTTGTACGAGATACTTCACAGAAATCTTTTGGCGCGATTCGACAAACGGTACCGTAGTGCCAAAACATATAACGCCGCTGAATTTTCGGGCACCGAATATCTCGGTCGCTCCATCCTCATTGACCAATCACCTATAGGCCGCACGCCGCGCTCGAATCCTGCGACGTACACCGGCGCATGGACGCATATCCGCGACCTGTTCGCGATGAGCGAGGAGGCTCGGGCCCGCGCTTGGGGGCCGGGGCGTTTTTCCTTCAACGTGAAAGGCGGCAGGTGCGAGGCATGTCAGGGAAATGGGCTGGTCGCCGTCGAGATGCACTTTTTGCCGACTGTGTATGTGACGTGCGACGTGTGCAACGGCAAGCGCTTTATGAAGGAGACGCTGGAGGTCAAATACAAAAAGAAGAGTATTCACGACATTCTCTCAATGACCGTCGAAGAGGCGCTCGCATTTTTCGAAGATATTCCCGCTATATCGGATCGTTTGCACTCGCTTTCGGATGTGGGTCTCGATTATCTCGAACTCGGCCAGAGCGCGACGACGCTCTCCGGAGGAGAGGCCCAGCGCGTGAAGATCGCCTCGGAGCTCTATCGTCCGCTTACGACGAAAACGATATACCTCCTCGACGAGCCTACGGTCGGCTTGCACTACGACGATGTCGCGAAGCTCATTCAGATACTCCAAAAGCTCGTCGAGAAAGGGAATTCTGTCGTCGTCATCGAGCATAATCTCGACGTTCTGAAATGCGCCGACTACATCATCGACCTCGGTCCGGAAGGCGGAGCGGGCGGTGGAAGAATCGTCGCAAAGGGCACGCCCGAAGAAGTATCAAAGACGGACGGTTCCCATACGGGATACTACCTGAAGCGCGTACTCAAGAAACCGCGCTGAACCTTAGGTCCGATACTCACTCCACGCTTTCGCTTTGAGGCCATTGCCTTTTTGCTCCGCAAGGGCGGTAACGAAGGCTTCGGCGAGCTGGCGGTTGGTTATGAGAGGTATGTTCAGATCTATCGCTTTGCGTCGGATCTTGAAGCCCTCGGTCGACTCTCCCTGATGCGGATGCGTCGGGATGTTGATGATGAGGTCGAGCTTGCCGTTCGCGAGCAGGCTGGTGACATCCAGCTTTTTCGCAGTGTTTATTTTGTATACTTTCTCGCAGGGAATTCCGCGCGCCTGTAAAAAGTCGGCCGTGTTCTCCGTCGCGTACAGCTTGAATCTCATGTCGCGCAGGAGCTCAAGCGAAGGAAGCAACTTCAGCTTGCTCTCATCCTTGCCGATGGAAACGAGGATGTTCTTTTTCGGGAGCCTGAATCCGGCCGCGAGCATGGATTTGAGGAGCGCCTCGCTGTAGGAGTCGCCAAAGCATGCCACTTCGCCGGTCGAGGCCATTTCGACGCGCGAGGTCGGATCGGCTCCCTTGATGCGTCCGTAGGAGAATTGCGGGGATTTTACCGCGACGAAATCGAGTTCGACGGTGCGGTAGTTGCCCGAGACGTCCTCGCCGAGGGCCGCTCGCGTGGCGATGTCGATAAAGTTGTATCCCGTCACTTTCGAGACGAAGGGGAAGGAGCGCGACGCGCGCAGATTGCATTCGATGACCTGCAGGCGGTTGTCTTTGGCGATGAACTGGATGTTGAAGGGGCCCGTGATGCGGAGCTCGCGGATGATTTTTTTCGTTATTTCCTTGGCGCGGCGCATGGTTTCCAGATAAGTGCGCTGTGGCGGCAGGACGACCGTGGCATCGCCGGAGTGCGTGCCGGCGTTCTCGACGTGCTCCGTGATCGCGTAGACGACCAGCCTCCCGTTTCTCGCGACGCCGTCTATCTCGATCTCGCGCGCGTTCTCGATGAATTTAGAGATGACGACGGGATGATCCGGAGAAACGGCGGCGGCGCGCTTGAGGTATGCGATGAGCAAGCGTTCGAAGTTCCGCCCACGCGGGCTGATCCACGCGCAGAGAATCGAGAAGCGCGGAAAAGGCGTGCCGATTTTCGGCGCGGTCTATGTCCTCCGCGCGGGTCCCGAATATGCGGATGCCGTTCTTATGAAGCGGTATCGCGAGATTGTTGGGGAGCTGGCCGCCCGTGGAGACGAAGACGCCGCGCGGCTTCTCGAATTCGACGATATCGAGGACGCGCTCGAGCGAAAGTTCATCGAAATAAAGCCTATCAGACATATCGTAGTCGGTCGAAACGGTCTCCGGATTGTAATTGATCATGATGGTCTGGAATTTTTTCGCCGCGAGCGTCTTCAGCGCCTGCACGCCCGACCAGTCGAATTCGACCGATGAACCGATCGCGTACGGCCCGCTTCCGAGGACAACGGCGCTTTTTTTGCCCGGCTCGACGTCGTGCGAATCTCCGTGGTAGGTGAGGTACAGGTAGTTGGTTTGCGCCGGGAATTCGCCTGCGAGCGTGTCTATCTGCTTTACGACGGGAAGTACTTCGTGCTTCCGCCGGAGCGCGCGGATCTTCTCGGGCGTCGTTCGTTTGAGGGTAGCGATTTGCGCATCGGAGAAGCCAAGCCTCTTGGCCTTCCAAAGAAGGTCTGACCTTCCTAGAAGGTCAGACCTTCTGGCGAGCTTTTCAAATTCCATGATGTTCTTCATTTTTTCCACGAACCACGGATCGATATGCGAAAGCGAACTGATTTTTTGGACCGATACGCCTTTTCGCAGCGCCTCCGCAATTGCAAATATCCGGTTGGTCGTGGGGTGCCTTATTTGATCGAGATAGTGGGCGGCCTGCCCCGTGAGGCGTTTACTGTCTAATGGGGTAAAACCGCCTGCTCCAACGGCGAGCATGCGCAATGCTTTCTGAAGCACTTCCTCAAAGCTACGGCCGATCGCCATCACTTCGCCAACGCTTTTCATTTCCGTTCCGATCCGGGGAGCGGCGTGCGCGAACTTCGTGAGGTCCCAGCGGGGGACCTTCAAGACGAGGTAATCGAGCGCCGGTTCGAAGTATGCGCTCGTCGTTCTCGTAACGGAATTTTTCAGCTCCGGCAGTGTGTGGCCGAGCGCGAGCTTTGCGGCGACGAACGCGAGCGGATAGCCGGTCGCCTTGGAGGCGAGGGCCGAAGAGCGCGAGAGCCGCGCATTGACTTCGATCACGCGATAATCGCCCGTTTTTGGGTGGAGGCCATACTGGATGTTGCATTCGCCGACGACGCCGAGGTGCCGGATGACGCGTATCGCGATCTCGCGAAGCGAGTGGTACTCCTCATTGGAGAGCGTCTGCGACGGAGCGACGACCATGCTCTCTCCCGTGTGGATGCCCATCGGATCGAGATTTTCCATGTTGCATACCGTGATGCAGTTGTCCGCCCGGTCGCGCACGACCTCGTACTCGACCTCTTTCCAGCCGCCGAGATATTCTTCGATCAAGACCTGTGGAAGGCCTGCCCCGGCAGACAGGCTCCTGAAGACCTCCGTGAGTTTCTCCGCGAGCTCTTTCGCGTCTCTGACGATGCCCGAGCCCTCGCCGCCGAGAGCGAATCCGGCGCGCACCATCACGGGATACCCGATTTCCGCCGCGCTTTTCAGCGCTTCGTGCGTGGTGCGGGCCGCATGACTGCGCGCGACCTTCACGCCGATCTCGCGCAAGCGGCGCACGAAGAGCTCGCGGTCCTCGGTGTCGCGTATCGCGGAAACGGGCGTGCCGAGAACTCGCACGTTGTATTTCTTGAGCGTTCCGCTCTTCTCGAGCGCGAGACCCAAATTCAACGCAGTTTGTCCTCCAAAACCGAGCAGTATCCCGTTCGGTCTCTCTTTCTTAATTACCTGTGTCGCGAATTGTTCGGTGAGCGGGAGAAAATAGACTGTGTCCGCCAATCTCTCGTCTGTCTGAACGGTCGCGATATTCGGATTGATGAGAACGACATGAATGCCCTCCTCCTTTAGCGCCTTGATGGCCTGCGAGCCGGAATAGTCGAACTCGCCCGCCTGACCGATCTTGAGCCCCCCCGAACCAAGCAGTAAAACTTTTTTTAACTTTCCCATATTACTTTTTCAGGCTCGCGATGAATTCATCAAATATCCACGCTGTATCTGTCGGTCCCGGTGATGCTTCAGGGTGAAATTGCACCGACGTCCATGGTTTCGTCTTGTGCCGCAGGCCTTCGTTCGAGCCGTCGTTCGCGTTCACGAACCACTCTTCCCATCCGGCGGACAGTGTTTTTGCGTCTACGGCGAATCCGTGGTTTTGGGAGGTGATGTAACAACGCCCCGTACGCACGTCTATACACGGCTGATTTTGGGAGCGGTGACCGTACTTGAGCTTGTAGGTTTTTGCGCCGGCGGCAAGGGCTAGGAGCTGGTTTCCCAAGCACACGCCGAGGATCGGCTTTCCTTTCTCCATCGCTCTTCGAATGTTCTCGATAGTCGCACCGCACATCGTCGGATCGCCGGGTCCGTTCGAGAGAAGAAGGCCGTCGTACGGTTCTTTCGTGAAGTCGTGATTCCAGGGTACGCGGATGACGGTCGCGCCGCGCGCGACGAGGGAACGCACGATGTTCTCTTTCATGCCGCAATCGACCGCGACTATACGCACGCGACCGCCTTTGTATACGCGTTTTTTCTTCGGACTCACGCGGGCCACGAGATTCTCCTTGTTCGGGTCCGCGAAACCAATGTTTGATCTACGAGAGCGAACATGTTCGATGCGCCCGAGGATAACGCCGTGCTCGCGCAGGCGCTTCGTGAGCGCGCGCGTGTCCACACCCGTCATCGCTGGCACTCCGGATTCTTTGAGCCATGCCGCGAGCGACTTTTTTGCAGTGCTGTGAGAATAGTTCTCCGAGTATTCGGAAACGACGAGGCCCGCAATTTGAATTTTCCGAGACTCGAAAGGCGGAGTGTCGGGCTTGCCCTCCGTAGCTTTAGCGAAGGAGGGCACTCCATAATTGCCGACTAACGGGTAGGTGAGAACGAGGATTTGCCCGGCATACGAGGGATCAGTGAGACTCTCCGGATATCCCACCATGCCGGTATTAAAGACCACATCGCCTGTGACCGAGCGATCCGATCCGAAGCTCTCGCCCTCTACCACCGTCCCGTCCTTAAGGTACAACTTCATACTAGGGTAAGAAAAAGCCCGCTGGAAGCGGGCGAGAGAAGAGAAAGCAAACCCCGCACCAAAATTCTCACGTCGCCTCCCTTTTTGAGAAATCTGCGGCCAGCTACGTGAAGAGATTGGTGTGGGAAATTGAAGAATGCTGAATTTGGTACGGAGCAAGAAAATACACCCCGGTGGGTGGTGGCTGGCTTCACGTCTTGGAGGCTCATTAAAATTAGAGAATAGCAAACGATTGCCCCGATGTCAAACCGAGCGGCTTGTGTATACTCCAAGCCATGACGCGAAAAGATCTAAAAACATTGAATTTGCCCGACGCACCGGGCGTGTACCTGTTCAAGAAAGGACGGCGCATTTTGTACATCGGAAAAGCGGGGAGCGTGCGCGACAGGGTGCGGAGCTATTTTGCGCCTGATCTCGCGGAGGGGCGGGGGAGCCGTATCGTCGGCATGGTCGCGGACGCCTCGTCGCTCTCATGGCAAAAGACAGGCTCGGTCCTCGAAGCGCTCATCCTCGAAGCCAACCTCATCAAGCGCCATCAGCCGCCGTACAACGTAGATCAGAAGGACAACAAGAGCTGGAATTACGTCGTTATCACAAAGGAGGTTTTTCCCCGCGTTCTCGTAATTCGGGGTCGCGAACTGTATTCGGGTTCGCTGGCAGCTAAACGCTATAAGACAAAAGCTATGTATGGGCCGTTTCCACACGGCGGCCAGCTCAAAGAGGCGCTCAACATGGTGCGCAGAATATTCCCGTTTCGCGATTCGAGATGCGCACCTTGCAATGAACTGGGAACATATCAAGGCGACGCCTTGCTAGCAAGGCGTCGCCTTGATATGTGCAAGCCCTGCTTCAACCGGCAGATAGGACTTTGTCCCGGCGTATGTTCGGGAGAGGTGAGTAAAGAAGAGTACGCACATACCGTTCGGAACATAAAGGATCTTTTTTCTGCAAAGTTCAAGGGATTAAAGCTTCGTCTCGCACGCGAAATGAAAGTCGCTACCAAAACGGAAGACTTCGAGCGTGCGGAAACGCTTCGCAGACAGGTGTTGGCGCTTGAACATATTCGCGATGTGGCGCTCATCAAAGGCGAACGAATTGCGAGCGGAGGAGGACTTCGTATCGAAGCTTTTGACGTAGCCCACACCAGTGGGAGCGAGACTGTCGCTGTGATGACGGTCGTCTCGAACGGAGAAGCGATGAAAAATGCCTACAGAAAATTCACTATCCGAAGCGCGAAAAACGACGACGTCGCTTCGCTTACCGAAGCGCTCGCGCGACGTCTCGCTCATCCCGAGTGGCCCCTGCCGCGCATATTCGTCGTCGATGGAGGAAGGGGGCAAGTGAACGCCGCGTTAAGGGTGCTTCGAGGCGCAGGTGTTGAAATCCCGGTTGTGGGTGTCGTAAAGAACGAATTCCATAAGCCGGAACGCTTTATCGGCGATCCGCGCATCATCGCCGCGAATGAAAAGGACATCCTTCTTGCGAACAGCGAAGCTCACAGGTTCGGTATAACCTGGCATCGCTTTAGGCGTCAGAGGTCGATGGTATAATCTTGGGATGTCGCGAACGATCGTCGGAGTTTTGCGCGGCGGCACTTCGGGCGAATATCCGCTTTCGCTCAAAACCGGCGCCGCAATGATGGCCGCGCTTCCGGAGGAGAGGTATGAGACGCGCGATATTCTCATCGACCGGGAGGGGATGTGGCATCTGCGCGGCATGCCGGCGACTCCCGCGCGAGCGCTTTCCCAGGTCGATGTCGTCTTGAACGCGCTCCACGGCGGAGTGGGAGAAGACGGGACCGTTCAGCGCATTCTCGATCGGACCGGCATTCCATACGCGGGCTCGCGGGCGCTTTCCGCGGGACTTTCTCTGAACAAGATCCGCGCCCGAGAGGTCCTGCAGGGAGCGGGCATCCCAATGGCGCGGGCGGTTTCGTTCAGCCTCGACAACCGCATGAGCACCCAAGACATGGCCGAAGCGATCTTCGAGACATTCGGACCTCCCTATGTCGTAAAACCGCCCGCGGAGGGCTCCTCGCGGGGCATCCGCATCGCGAAGACCGTCATCGAACTTCCCGAAACGCTGGCCGATACGCTCGACGAGTACGGGGTGGTCTTGGTGGAGGAGTACCTCTCCGGGGCGCACGCGACGGCCGCCATCGTCGAGCACTTCCGCGACGAGCCTCTGTACGTCTTTCCGCCGGCGCATACGGATCTTGCGAAAGGAACGTGGTATTTCGATCCCTACGGCGAAGAAGATGGAGCGGAGCACGTGGTGCCGAGCCGTTTCCCGCACGACATCAAACGCCGGATAGCGGACATCGCGCGAAGCGCTCGAAGCAGTCGGTTCTTCCGTGCGCGAATTTCTCGAACACATCATCGAGCTCGCCCGCCGATAAGATATACAGCCCTTGTACATATGTACAAGAGCTGTATCGTTCAGCTGTTCAGGAAATACCGGTGAAGTTGCGTGGAACCGGCAAGCTCCGGATGAAATGCGGTGACGAGGATGTTTTTTTGCCGCGCGGCGACTATCCGCTCATCGGGCAGTCTCGCAAGTATCTCGACGTCTTTGCCGGGGCGTTCGAAAACGGGCGCGCGAATGAAGATGGCGGGGATCGGCGTCTCAGCCGCTTTTTTCATTGCAACGTTCGCCTCGAAACTGTCGAGCTGGCGTCCAAAGGCGTTGCGCCGCGCGGTAATATCCATCGCGCCGATATGCATCTGGCCTCGTATGCCGCCTATGACGCGCCGCGCGAGGAGGATCGCGCCGGCGCATGTGCCCCATACGGGCATGCCGGCGAGAATTCGCTCTCGAATGGGTTGAAGCAATTTTGACGTTACGAGAAGTTTTCCGATCGTCGTGCTTTCACCGCCGGGGATGATTAGCCTGTCAATTTGCGCAAGATCTTCTGGGAGCCTTACAGGGATCGCGCCGACCCCGAGCTTCGCGAGAATGTCAAAATGCTCTTTGAAATCTCCCTGAAGTGCGAGTATTCCGACAACTTTTTCCATCGTAAATTCGCGTATAACGCTAGCTTATGCGGCCGCGTGAGCTAGCGTTATAGAGGTATTCCAGAGGAGAACTTTTCATATTCCTCGGTGCGCGAGGCGCTCTTCTTGAGTGAGTGTGCTCAATTCAATTCCCTTCATAGGCTCGCCCAAACCTTCACTGACTTTTGCAATAACGTCAGGGGTATCAAAATGTGTTGTTGCCTCGACGATTGCTTTTGCGCGCTTGCGCGGATTTTCCGATTTGAAAATGCCCGAGCCGACGAATATTCCCTCGACGCCGAGCTGCATCATGAGCGCGGCGTCCGCAGGCGTCGCGATGCCACCGGCGGAAAAATTGACGACGGGAAGCATCCCCGCGCGCGCGACTTTTTTGACGAGTTCGAGCGGAGCGCGGTATTCCTTCGCTTTGCCGCGCAACTGCTTCGCGTTCATTGCGGCGAGCGCGTCCAATTGCCGATAGACGGCGCGCGCCTGCCGCACCGCCTCGACGACGTTGCCCGTTCCCGCTTCACCCTTGGTGCGGAGCATCGCGGCGCCCTCGCTCACGCGGCGGAGCGCTTCGCCGAGGTCGCGGCATCCGCAGACGAATGGGACGTTGAATCGGCGCTTATCCATATGAAATTCTTCGTCTGCGGGCGTCAGCACCTCGCTCTCGTCAATGTAATCCGCCCCTATGGCTTCGAGGATTTGCGCCTCGACGAAATGGCCGATGCGCACTTTCGCCATCACCGGAATCGTTACTGCCTTCATGATGCGCCGGATTAGATTCGGATCGCTCATGCGCGCGACGCCGCCCTCTTTGCGGATGTCGGCAGGCACGCGCTCAAGCGCCATCACCGCAACCGCCCCGGCTTCTTCGGCAATTTTTGCGTGTTCAGCCGTAACGACGTCCATGATGACGCCGCCCTTGAGCATCCGGGCAAGGCCCGATTTCACCGCGAATGTCGCTGTAGCCGCTCGTGTATCCCGTGCCATATTGGAAATGGCACTATACATAATTTTGGCGGTTTTGTGTATGCAGGCTTGTGGTGTTTGTTTGAAAAAGTCAGAACCCATTTTGCGGAGAACCCCGATTGACCGCCTCCGCTTCGCTCCGGCGGAACGCTCGGGCGCGGCGGAATTTCCCCCACCCCCCCCTTCCGCCGCGCCCTCGCTTCTGGCATTTCGGAGAAAAAATCCGGCGGCATTATTTCTTTTTCTTTGGTGCCTTAGCTAATAATTTCCGCGTGAATCTTGGTATATCATCTTTATATTTTCTTGAATCTGTAGCGACAAAATAAATATCTTGATAGTTTCGCTTCACCTTTTCGTACATTCCGAGATCGCAAGTGAGGATAAGTGATTTAGAAAGTATTCCTTCAGTAGCAATAAAAAAATCGTTGGACTGTAAAAACCTGATTTGTTTCCGAGCAAGACCTTTATATCGCTTGATAATTTCTTCCAAACTGGGATTGCTTCCGACAAAAGGGACTCCGTGTAGTTCGTCAATAAATTTTTCAAATGTCTTCAACGCATTAGATACAGTTCTTGTTTTATGAATAATTTTTGATACCACTTCGGCAAAAACATAAACTGGAATATGAAATCGGCAATTATGTGGCTCCAAAAAACCAAAAACACTTTTTACTGCCTTGTAGTTTGAATCGCGCGGATCAAGAAGGGCGAGAATAAAAGACGATTCAAGCAAAACAGTTGGACCTATATCTGCTTGTTTAACGGTCAGTTGTTCCAATGATTTTGATTTCCCCTTTTTATTCTTTTTTGGTTTTTTGGGGGCCATATATTTATAGAGTCCAGACTTTTATTCTGTTACCGACTAATGTTCCAAGACCAAGTTGATTTAGACGGTTGAGAAGATGAGGCTCATCTTCTTTATAAACGACGATGTGAAATGGAACAATCGCATTCGTCCCAGTCATAACACGATTAGAAAAATCTATAAATTGCTCCTTTGCTGTTTCAGAAAAAATATCATCATAATTTGCTTTTGCTTCCGCGAGGTTTAGTACACCATTACTATCTTTGGCAATTATGTCTGGCTCATGTCTTCCGTGAGCAACAGGAGCGTTAAAATTAGGAAGCGCGGCACTTAAAATTGTTAGACCTAGTTTATTTCGGAAATGATCTACAAGTGCCGCGACTAATTTTTGATGTTGTGGGCTTGGATTTTGCATATTATAGTAGTTTGCTTTCTTGTTCTAATTTTAAATCTTTTGGCGTTCTTTTTTCTCTAGGATCAAACGAGTCCCAAGAATGTTCTTTGTCTTTTATTCTATCACTGGACATTTTAATATAGTCGGGATTTATATCAATTCCAATCCAACTACGATTCAGTAAATTGGCAACCACACAAGTTGTGCCACTACCTACAAAAGGATCAAGAATCAAATCTTTTTCGTTACTACTCGCCAAAATTATTCTTTTTATCAATGCTTCTGGTTTTTGAGTAGGATGGTTTACTCTTTCTGGGTTTGAGTAGTGAATGTGAGAAAACTCCCACACATCACCAGGATTTGCTCCTTTCATGTTGTTTCTTTCCCTAAAGTATTTTTGCGGAATTCTCACGTCCTCAATATTAAAAGTAAAGTCATCTGATTTTGTAAAAAATAAAATATCCTCATGTCTTGGCGAGAAACCCTTTGTTCTACCCATTCCTTGGGTGTAATGCCAAGTTATCCAACCATTGAAATGAAAACCAAGCTCTTGAAGCATTAAAAATAGTCGGGAGACAAACTTTACTCCCATAAAGACGTAAATGCTACCATTATCTTTTAGAACCCTTTTGCTTTCAGTAAGCCAGTCGAGGGTAAAACTTTCATATTCATGCCATTGTTTCCAATCAACATTATTACCGTAATCTTTGCCTAGATTATAAGGTGGATCAGTGCAAATTAAATCAATACTTGCGTCTGGCAATTTTTTAAGCACTTCTACTGCATCGCCTGTAATGAAGTGACTGGTTTTCATAATCATTCCTTTTTTAGCCATTGATATTTTTCGGCCAGTTTAAGCCACGGCTTTAACCCTTTAGAGTTGATGTATTTTTCGTCAATCATTTTAATAAACTGTTCTGCGGTTTTTCTTTCTTCGTCAACATAGTGAATATCCCTAATTTGCATTTGCCCAGTACCCAACGCCGGATTGTAGTTTAAGTCTTTCGCCGAAACATATTTAATATCATAAACATGATAAGCATTTACCTGCATTATTCCATTTGTAATTCCATTACCGTCGGCCTTTTCACTAAACACCTTATGTTTCAGTGAAAGAACCAGAAAAATATAATCGGGGTCATCAAGATATTCGTTTCTTATTCTTGCAAATGAGGTAATGTTTGGACTTTTGCCAGAAGTTAAAATATCTTCTGCTGTTGCTTTTGAATCTACATTCGCAGACACATAATCATCTATACCCTTGAGTTTAAATTGCAAAACCATGTCAAAAGCATCGAGTCTTTTTCCAGCTTCAACGTTCACTAGACCATATTTATTCCCAACCTTATCTGATACTTCCTCAAACTTTTCCAGTGCCCATGCTTCAACAAATGGGCCGGCAACCTTGTTTATATTTTCAAGAGGTAGCCCTTGTTTAAGATTTGTCCTGATAAAAATTTTGTTGTTTCCGCTATCAATTGCCTCTTTTACGATTTCTCGGATTACGCCACACACTCCATCAGACATTTTTG
>Ga0076007_105_pt1 | contig 21615 bp, 25 predicted proteins | sample RifGroA2_FD_68070 | JGI IMG/M metagenome (GOLD analysis project Ga0076007, IMG submission 68070) | Parcubacteria (Kaiserbacteria) bacterium GW2011_GWA2_58_9 | reverse complement strand
ATCGCTCTCGTTCGTTCAGGCGGATACGCGTGGCTTCGCGCGATTCATGCTATCGGGCGCGGCCGAAGTCGAAGTTGACGGGGCGGGAAGAATACTCATCCCCGAACACCAGAAAGCGTTCGCGGGCCTGAAGAAACACGTGATATTCGCCGGAGTCTCGGATCGGATCGAAGTGTGGGAGAGGGAACGCTGGCGCGCGTACAAGACCCGCATCGAGAAACGGGCCGATGCATTGGCGGAAAAACTCGGCGAGATCGGAGCACTGTAGGGCAGAACGTAGAAAGTAGTTCGTAGACCGTAGTGGATACAAATGCAAAATCCAACTACTAACTACTAACTACTAACTACTAACCATCTTGATGACACGGGGTGGCTGGAGGACCAAAAAAATATGCGCACGCGACTTACCTCCTCCAGCAACCCGGTGCCGTCACCCGAAACGGAGCACCGATCCCATGACTAAAGACGAGTCGGGGCATACGCCGGTTCTTTTACATGAAGTAGTTTTCCTGCTCGACGTGCGGCGCGGCGACGTCGTCCTCGACGCAACGCTTGGCGGGGGAGGACACGCAGAGAAATTAGTGAATGGCCTCGGAGGAAACGGGCTCTTCATAGGTTTTGATGCGGATTCCGACGCGCTTCAACGCACGCGGAAGGTCCTTGCACATGCTCGCGCGCCGGTTCGCCTTGTATGCGGAAATTTCCGCAATATAGGACGCGAGCTCGAGCGTTTAGGCGTGAAGTCGATGACGAAAGCTCTCTTCGATCTGGGCATGAGTTCGTATCAGTTGAATTTGGACTCCGGCCTGCCCGCCGCAAGCTGGGCGCAGGCGGGAAGAGGATTTTCGTTCAAGGCGGACGAGCCGCTGTTGATGACGTACGCGAAGCATCCCGGAGCGGAGGCGGTTACCGCCGCGACCATCGTGAACACGTGGAGCGAGAAAACGCTTGCGGACATCATCTTCGGCTTCGGCGAGGAGCGTTATGCGCGGCGAATAGCGAGAGCGATCGTGGAACGTCGGCATAAACATCCCTTCCGCACTTCTCACGAACTTGCCGAGACGATCCGCGAGGCGACGCCTCGCGGATATCGCGGGGGTAGGATCCACCCGGCGACGCGCACGTTCCAGGCGCTCCGCATCGCGGTCAACGACGAACTCGGAGCGCTTTCGGAGGGCCTCGCGGCGGCGTGGAAACTACTCGCGCCGGGAGGCCGGATAGCGGTGATCTCGTTCCACAGCCTCGAGGATCGGCTCGTGAAGCGGATGTTCGCGGCGTGGGAAAAGGATGGGGAGGGAAAGCGCCTCGTCAATTCCAACTTCCAACTTCCAACTTCCAACTTCCAACTTCTATTTTATGAGAGCTCGCATACAAAAAATAAGCAAATACGCCCCCTCGGTCTTTCAGGGGAAGCTCGATTTTGCTTCCGCACGCAGGGGTCTTTCCCTCACCGCCGAGCATCCGGTCGAGCCGGTGCTGTTCCGCGCGCTTCTGGGAATCGTCGTCGCGCTCGCGTGCGCCTACGTTTATTTCGTCGGCGCGACGATACTGAACGTCATCGCGAGAAAAGAGGCGCTCGCGCAGACTGCGAGCCTCACGAGCGCCGTATCGGGCCTCGAACGCGAGTATTTCGCCGCCGCCCAGAACATCGGCCCCGAAGACGGCGCGCGCCTCGGCCTTTCGCCCGTCTCCGACGCTCTCTATCTGCATCGGCCCGGCAACCTGTCTGCGGGCGCGCCCGCACAGGCAGGCACGGCCGCGCCGGAGAGCAATGAGATCTAGCGCCCCCACGATCGTCTCGCGGGCGAGGATTCTCTCGGCCGTCTTCATATGCGTCGCCGCGCTTCTCTTACTGCGCTTGTACTTCGTCCAGATCGTGCACGGCGAGGAGCATCGCAGGAGCGCGCAGGGCCAATATGTCGCGGCCGCGTCCGACAGCGAGGATCGCGGGGATATTTTTTTCTCGAAGAAGGGGGGCGAGCTCGTCGCCGCGGCCGTGATGCAGTCGGGATGGCGCCTCGCCATCGCTCCCTCGGAGATGCGGGACCCGGAAGCCGTTCTGGAAAAACTCCGGAGCTTTGTCCCCGTTGACCGCGAGCGCTTCCTCGCGAGCGCCGGGAAAGCCGCCGATCCGTACGAGGAGGTCGCGTTCCGGCTCGGCGACGAGGCGGCGCTCCGCATACGCAAGGAGAAGATACCGGGCGTCATTCTCGTGCCCGACCGATGGCGCGTCTATCCCGGCGGCGCGCTCGCCGCGCACGCGATCGGCTTCGTGGGATACAAGGGCGACAGAAAGGTGGGGGTCTACGGGCTCGAAGCCCGCTACCAGGACACGCTCGCGAAAGCCTCCGGCCTCTACGTGAATCCGTTCGCGGAGATCTTCACGAATCTCGGCGAGGCGCTCTCTCCGGAACCGGAGGGCTCGCGCGGAAGCATCGTTACCTCGATCGAGCCGCAGGTCGAGGCGCGCCTCGAGGAGACGCTCGAGAAGGTGATGAAATCCTACGCGCCGAAAGCGGCGGGGGCGATCGTGATGGACCCGCGCACGGGAGAGATCGTGGGGATGGCCGCGCGGCCCGGATTCGACCCGAACACCTTCAGCACGGCCAATGATCCTTCCGTGTTCGCCAACATGCTCGTCGAGAACGTCTACGAGATGGGCTCCATCATGAAGCCGCTCACGGTCGCCGCGGGCATAGACGCCGGGGTCGTCACGCCGAAAACGACGTACCGCGACACGGGTTGCATCGAAAAGAGCGGCAAGAGGATATGCAACTACGACGGGAAGGCGCGGGGCGTCGTCTCGATGCAGGAGGTGCTGAACCAGTCGCTCAACACCGGGGCTTCCTTCATCGCGGACAGGATGGGTCAGAACGTGTTTGGCGGCTACCTGCACGCGCTCGGCTTCGGGGAGAAAACGGGCATCGATCTCCCCAATGAAGCGCGCGGCATCATCGGCGCGATCGATCGCGGGTACGACGTGGACTACGCTTCGGCCTCGTTCGGGCAGGGAATCGCGATGACGGCGGTGGAAATGATACGCGGCCTGGGCGCGCTCGCAAACGGCGGCATCCTGCCTTCCCCGCGCCTCGTGAAGGGCATCCGCCTCGAGAGCGGCATCGCGCGTGGCCTCCCGCCCCCGCAGGGGCCGCGGGTGTTCGAACCCGAGACCGTGCAGACGGTAAGCGACATGCTCGTCAGGGTGTTCGACACGGCGCTCCTCGGCGGCATCCTGAAGCAGGAGCACTATTCGATCGCGGCGAAAACGGGCACGGCGCAGATCGCGCGGTCGGGCGGCGGCGGCTACTATCCCGACCGATACCTGCATTCCTTTTTCGGCTACTTTCCGGCGCACGATCCGAGATTCATCGTCTTTCTCATCGCCGTCGAGCCGCACGGCGCGGAATTCGCCTCGGCCACGCTCGCGCGCCCATTTCTCGACATCGCGAAGTTCCTGATAAACTACTACGACATACCACCGGATCGGTAATACGCAATGAGCGTTATAATCGCTCTATTCGTTCTAAACGCCTGGCGATTAGAACGTTTACCATGTCTACAACGAACACATGAAGAATTTTCTTAAGAAGGCGATAGTCTTGATCCTTATCTGTGAGGCGCGGCTCGTGCTCTCCCGCTATCGGCCGAAGATAATCGCGATAACGGGCAGTATGGGGAAAACCGCGGCGAAGGACGCGATATGCGCCGCGCTTTCGGGCGGAGGGCTCCGCGCGCGCAAGAGCGAGAAGAGCTTCAACAGCGAGCTCGGCGTGCCGCTTACCATCCTCGGTCTTGAGAATGCGTGGAGGAATCCTCTGCGGTGGGCGGAAAATATTCTCCGGGGATTGTGGCTCGCCGCGCGGAAGACGGGGTATCCCGCGTGGCTCGTGCTCGAAGTGGGAGCGGATCGGCCGGGCGACATCCGGAAAATCGCGCGCTGGCTCCGGCCCGACATCGCCGTTATCACCGGCGTGCCGGAGATCCCCGTCCACGTGGAGTTCTTCCGCTCCGCCGAGGAGCTCGCGCGCGAGAAGCGCGCCCTTGCCGAATACCTGGCGCCCGGAGGCACGCTTGTCTTGAACGGCGACGACTCGCATATGGCCGCGCTGTGCGCGGAGTTCGCGGAACAGACCGTAACGTACGGCATGGACAAACGGCTCGATTGGCACGCTGCGCATCTTTCCGTGGAGTATGAAAAGAAGAAGCCGACGGGCATCCGCTTCACCGTGGATCATCAGGGAGCGGCGCTCCCGGTCTCGATCCGCAGCGCGCTCGGCAGGCCGCGCGCGTACGCCGCGCTCGCGGCCTTCGCCGTCGCCTATACCGTCGGCGTCGGGAGCGATATGGTCGCGCGCGCTCTCTCCGCGTGGATGCCGCCGCCGGGGAGGATGCGCATCATTCCCGGCGCGAACGGCTCGACCATCATTGACGACACATACAACTCCTCCCCGGCGGCGGCGCTCTCCGCGCTCGACACCCTGAAGGACATCAACGTGCCTCCGGGCGGAAAGCGCATCGCCGTCCTCGGCGATATGCTTGAACTGGGGCGGTATGCCTCCGAAGCGCACCGCAACGTCGGCGCGCGCGCCGCGGCGTGCGCCGACACGCTCATTACCGTCGGCTTCCGCGCGCGCGCGGCAGGGAAGGCGGCGCTCGATGCGGGGCTTCCGGAAGGGAACATCCGCGAGTACGAGATGAACGAATCGGGGCGCGCGGGAGAGGAATTAAAAAATAAATTGAGCGAGGGCGATGTCGTCTTGGTGAAAGGCTCGCAATCAATGCGCATGGAGCGCGCGGTGGAAGCCCTCATGGCCGAGCCAGAGCGCGCATCAGAGCTTCTCGTTCGCCAAGACCCCGAGTGGCTCACCAAGGATTGACAAATTCAGACACCCGCACATACTTGGGTATGTGCGGGTGTCTAACGTATGGCCGAGAAAAAAGTAAAAAGCGCAAAGAAGCTTGAGCGACATTTTAAAGGTGTTGCCAATCATCATCGCATCGAGATACTGTTGCTTATTGCTCGGCGTCCAGAGATTGCTCAAGAGGACATCATCGAGTCGCTGAAGGGGAATCAGAAGACCATAAGTGAGCACATTCGACGACTGTATCATGCGGGGCTTATCGACAAGCGATATGCAGGTCGTCAGGTACAGCATACGCTTACTCCGTACGGGCAAACGTTCGTTAAGTTTATTACCGCGTTCGCGTCGAGCGGCACAGGCTAAGAACATACCAACATACCCAAGTATGTGCGGGTATGTAGTGAAGCGCGGGTCGTGCCGAAAGTGTTGAAGCACGTTTGCGTAAGCATAATAGGGGCGGTGTTCGCTCAACAAAACCGTATCGGCCGTGGATGCTCGTGCGCACCGAGGCTTTTCATGATAGAACAAGTGCGCGGAAACGAGGGATTTTTTTAAAGAAGACCGCTCGTGCTCGCAAGGAGTTGTTCGAGCAACTCAACGGCCCCGTCGTCTAGTGGCCCAGGACGTCGCCCTCTCACGGCGAAAACAGGGATTCGAATTCCCTCGGGGTCATGAACGGCCGAGAGGCGCGGGGCGAATTCCCTCGGGGTCACACAACATATCAAGAGTTTCCCAGAAGTTCTTATCCCGATATGGTCATGGCATGAAAGAATTCAAGAACAAGTTCTAGAATTAATTCTAGAATTCGCTATAATGACAGCATGGGTCGAAGAGCGATCGAGGAGCGCACTATCCGGAAACTCACGCGGACGGGCGGGGGAAAAGCCGTCTCCGTTACCATTCCCATCGAATACGTCCGCGCGCTCGGCTGGAAGGACAGGCAGAAGGTCGTCGTGCGCAAGGTCGGTCAGCGGCTTGTCGTCGAGGATTGGAAAAAAAAGATATAAAAATTGAAGCTCCTCGCGGCAAAGCCGCGAGGTATCTGTGGAATTCTCCGAAGCCGGGGACCCTGCTTCGCCAAGGCTACGCAGGGTTCTCCTCGCCTTCACCCTCGTAGCAAGCTACGAGGTACTCGGCGAAGGAGAAGAGACCGGCGAGCGCGGAATGGTATACAATGGCCGGATGTCCCGCGTACTCGTCTCCGGCTCGGTCGCGTACGACCGCATCATGGATTTTCCGGGGCATTTCCGCGATCACTTCTTGGCGCACAAACTGCATACCATCAACGTAAGCTTCGCCGTCGAAGGCGTCGAGGAAAACTTCGGAGGGACGGCCGGCAACATCGCGTACAATCTGAAGCTTCTCGGGCACGAGCCGGAGATACTCTCTACCGCGGGCTCCGACTTCTCGGCATATCGAACGTACCTGGAGGAGAAGAAAATCTCGGCGGACGCCATACACGTTGATACGAGCCAGCTGACTTCTTCGGCATACATCATCACCGACAAGGCCGACAACCAGATCGCGGCGTTTTCGTTCGGGGCGGGGAAGATCGCCTACGGCCGGCTCCCCAAAACAGAGGGGGCGGCATGCGCCATCGTTGGCGCGGGAAATCCCGACGACATGCGTGTGCTACCGGCACACTACCGCGATAAAAGGCTCGCGTATTTTTATGATCCGGCGCAGGAGATACCTATTCTCTCTGCCGATGATTTGCGAAAGGGCATCGAGGGCGCGGCAGGACTCTTTGGCAATGACTACGAGATCGACCTCATCATTCAAAAGACGGGATGGAGCGAGAAAGAGCTTTGTGAACGTGTTCCCATCGTTGTCGTGACACTCGGGGAGAGCGGTTCGCGCGTTACAACCAAAGAAGCGGCGGAACGCGTGCGGGCAGTCGGCGTTTCCAATGTTCTCGATCCGACGGGGGCGGGCGACGCGTACCGGGCGGGATTTATCGCGGGCTATGTCGAAGGACAGGCTCCTCGCGTATGCGCACAGCTCGCGAGCGCGGTCGCCGCGTACGCCGTCGAGAAGCAGGGGACGCAAAATCACCGATTTACTCTCGCAGAATTGAGGAAAAGATACAGCGACACGTACGGCGAAAATTGCCCGCTTTAGTGTATACTGCCTCCGTGCGATACGACATTAAGGACAAGAAGTTAGCCAAGGAAGGGGCGCGGCTCATCGAATGGGCGGCGCGGGACATGCCCGTGCTTTTGCAGATACGCGAGCGTTTTCGCAAGGAAAAGCCCCTGAAAGGGCTCCGCGTCGGCGCGTGCCTGCATGTGACGGTGGAGACGGCCAACCGGAGAGGATCGAGACACGTTTTTCAGGCACATCACAGCGGTCGTCGCGATGAAGCCAGACATCACGATGGACGACGGGGCGGATTTAGTCTCTACCATTCATAAGGACCATCCGGAACTTCTCCCGAAGATGCTCGGCAGTACCGAGGAAACGACGACGGGCGTCATACGCCTCCGCGCGATGAGCCGCGACGGCGCGCTAAAGATTCCCGTGGTCGCAGTGAATGATGCGAAGACCAAGAATCTTTTCGACAACCGCTACGGCACGGGGCAGAGCACGCTCGAGGCCATCATCCGCGCGACCGACATGCTCGTCGCCGGGCGCACCTTCGTCATCGCCGGTTACGGCTGGTGCGGCAAGGGCCTCGCGATGCGCGCGCGCGGCATGGGCGCCAACATCATCGTCACGGAGGTGGACGCGGTGAAGGCGCTCGAAGCCGCGATGGATGGATTCCGCGTGATGCCCATGGCAGAGGCGGCTCCACTCGGCGACCTTTTCTGCACGGTGACGGGCAACGTCAACGTCATCCGCGGCGAACATTTCAAAAAGATGAAAGACGGCGCGTTCGTGTGCAACGCGGGACACTTCGACGTGGAGATAAGCATCAAAGACTTGGAGAAGCGTCATGGATATGAGTTTTGCCACGCAGGCTCTTGCGGCCGAGTGGCTTGTCAAACAAAAAAAGAAGCTTGCGCCCGGCGTCTACGACGTTTCCGACGAGATAGAGGAAACCGTCGCCTCGCTCAAACTCGCCTCGATGGGAATCGAGATAGACGAGCTTTCCGCGGAGCAGAAGAAATACCTCGCAAGCTGGCAGGAGGGAACATAAATCAGTTGACAGCGAACGGTTGACAGTTAACAGTTTAGAAATGCAAAAGCGGGAAATGTCAGCGTGCTACGTCGTCGACATCACGACGCCGAAGAAGATTATAGTTCTGGGGTCTGTTCCTGAATTCTATGATATAGTGTTCGCATGATAAAAAGGACTAAACAAAACAAGGCTCTTTTATCTTCGCTAACGGTTGAATTTGACCGAGAGGAGGACGGGCGCTGGATCGCAGAAGTACCAAAACTTTCTGGTGTTATGGCCTACGGTACTACCAAGCGCGAGGCGTTGCAACGAGTATATGCTGTTGCACTTCGGACGCTTGCAGATAGAGTCGAGGAAGGAAATATGTTCACTCCAGTTTCGCGTCTTTTCGGATATGGAGTGGCGGGCCGTTAAAGCCTCGCACGTACTCAAGGCTCTCTTGCACTCTGGCTGGAGAATTAAACGGCAGAGAGGTTCGCATCGCATACTCGCAAAGCCCGGGTTTCCAAATTTCACGTTTGCATTTCATGAGAAGGAGGAAATCGGACCTCGAATGCTCTCGCGAATCGCCAGACACACTGGACTTACCCCTGATCAACTATGAATCGAATGTTGCCGAGCTACGCCGTTGAAATCGTCACGCCGAAAAAGATTGTATTGAACGGTCTTTGGTTCGGGCCAAGGAGAGCGAGGGAGGTCCTAGTCGTCGTCCACGGACTGGGGAGTTCTCTGTGGAAAAGCCTTTTTTTCTCCTTGGCTACCAATCTGGCTCGCGGAGGAACGGCAGTTTTGATATTCAACAACCGAGGACACGATCGCATTAGCGGACTTTACCGCGCCCGCGGGAACAGATCGAAGAGAAAATGGGCAGGCGGCGGGATGGAAGTTTTCACCGATTGTGTGGACGATATTCAGGGAGCCGTCAATTTCGCTCGGCGGCAGGGGGCGAAGAATATTTTTCTTGTCGGGCATTCCACGGGCTGTCAAAAGTCCGTCTACTGGGCGCATAAGAAAAAAGGCAGGGGAGTGAGAGGAATAATTCTCCTCGCGCCATTGAGTGATTATTCCGTTGCGCTTCGAGACGATAAAGCCGGAAAACTCGCGCGCGCGAGAAGGGTAGCGCGCGCCCTCGTGCGCCGCGGCAAAAAACACGAGCTCCTGCCGCAATCCATCTGGCCTCATATTGACGATGCGCAGAGATTCCTTTCTCTCTACGCGCCGGAGAGCGTCGAGGAAATGTTCACCTACGCACAGCCGAAGAAGACGCCGCGCATTTTCAGATCGGTCCGTGTTCCGATGCTCGCCATCTTCGCCGGCGCGGACGAGTTCGGCGACAGGCCCGCCAAGGAAATCGTGCAGTGGTTTGAGCGGAATAATCGCAGTCGTGCGTTCAAAAACGGCGTCATCCCGAACGTACAACATGGTTTTCGAGGCGCGGAGTTGCGCGTTGTTCAAGAAGTGCGGAAATTCATCAAAGGGCGAGTATAACGCTAGCTTACGCGGCCGCGTAAGCTAGCGTTATAGGTGTTCTGATAGGCAGTGTCCAGATTTGTGTTAAAATCCTGCCAATGGAAAACGGCATTCACGTCGCTCTTTCGGCGGAAAGATTGGGAGAATGGATGGGGCTTCCCATCACGAACACTCTCATTACGAGTTGGATAGTCGTCGCGCTTCTCGCCATACTCGCGTTTTCAATGGGTAGCCGGCTGAAGCTCGTCCCGGGCCGCTTCCAGACGCTTCTCGAGTGGATGATAGGCGGCATCTACGACTACGTCGCGGACACGCTCGGAGGGAGGGACATGGCGCGCAAATTTTTCCCCCTCGTCTTCACCATCTTTCTTTTCATCCTCGTCGCGAACTGGCTGGAATTCATTCCCGGCGTCGGCAGTGTCGGTTTCTTCGCGCATGGAGAGTTCGCGCCCCTTTTCCGCAGTGTCAACACCGATCTCAACGTAACGCTGGCGCTCGCCGCCATTTCCTTCATCGTTACCGAGATCACCGGCATCGCCGTGCTCGGATTTCTCAAATACGGCTCGAAGTTCCTGAATTTCCATTCGTTCATCGGATTCATCGTGGGAATCATCGAGCTGTTTTCCGAAGTCGCGCGCCTCATCTCCTTCTCCTTCCGTCTCTTCGGCAACATCATCGCGGGGGAGATACTCATCCTCGTCGCGACGCATTTTCTACCGTACGCGGGACCCGTTCCCCTGATGATGTTCGAGGTTTTCGTGGGCTTCATTCAGGCGGCGATATTCGCCATTTTGACCCTCTTTTTCATCAAGATCGCCATCATGGAACCAGTACACTAGGGTAGTAAGTAGAAAGTAGAAAGTAGTCGGTAGTCTGTAATGAGCTAATGCTGGCACGTTTGGCGGCCGCAACCATATAACGCAAACAGAAGCAGGTCAATCCCGGATTGTCCGAAAACGCGTGCTAGAATGCGGCCATAGCTGTTATCAATTATTAACATTGTAGTCGCTACTAACTACGCACTACTAACTACTAACTAGTTCATATGGATGCAGAAGCGGCAAAGATAATCGGCATGGCCTTGGCGGTCGGCTTAGGCATGATCGGCCCCGGCATCGGGGTGGGCATCGTCGCCTCGAAAGCGCTCGAGGCGATCGGGCGCAATCCGGAGGCTTCGGGGCAAATTCAGCCCCTGATGTTCGTCGGTATCGCGTTTAGCGAGGCGCTTGCGATATTTGCGCTCGTTATCGGCTTCATCCTCAAATACACGTGATTTTGGCGCATTGCTTTGTCGAGCTTCGTCGGCCAGCGCTCGTCGTATTGTCCAATACGTCTCGCTCGGCCTCCTCGCTCTTCGCGCACTGCATCCAAAATCACGTGATTTGATAAACAGAAGCTATGCAGGAATTATTTGCGACATTCGGCGTCAATTGGAAACTGCTCCTCGTGCAGGCCCTCAACTTCGGCCTGCTTTTGGCCATTCTGACGTACTTCCTCTACAAGCCAGTCCTGAAGATCATCGACGAGCGCAGGGAGAAGGTCGCCGAGGGAGTGCGCAAGGCGGAAGCCGCCGCGCGCCGTCTCGAGGAAGCGAAGAGGGAAGGCGAGGGGATGGTGGGGGAAGCGGCGCGGCAGGCCGAAGGGCTCGTGGCGGAAGCGCGCGCGCGCGCTGGCGAGCGCGCCGACGAGATCGTGAAGAGCGCGGAAGCGCAGGCCGCAGGCGCGCTGAAAGACGCCGCCGCGCGCGCCGAAGAAGCGAAGCGTCAGGCATTGAAAGAAAGCGAGCGGGAGATAGCGCGGGCGGCGATGCTCGCGGCCGAGAAGATATTGAGAACCAGTAAGTAGTCAGTAGTCTGTAGTCAGTAGTGAAATACATGGAACATCAGTACGCACAGGCGCTTTGGCGAATAGTCGAGAAAGGGAAAACGCCCAAGGACGCGGTTGCGAACCTTCGCAGGGTCCTCGAACGGCACGGGCGCATGAGATTACTGTCCAAGATCGGCCGTGCGTTCGCGCGCATTGCGGCGCGCGAGAGCGACAAACGCGCCGTTGTACTCTCCGTTGCTCATGCCAAAGACGAGGCGGGCGCAAAACGCGCCGCCAAGGAGGCGCTCCGCGCAATGGATTCGAGCGCGCTGGAAGCCGAAGTACGCCTCGACAGCACGTTGATAGGCGGCTGGAGGCTCGAAGGTCGCGAACGACTCGTCGATGCAAGCTTTAAGAAATATCTACTTTCACTATATAATCGGGCAACTCAATAGCTATGAATAATCTCGTCGTCGAAAAGATAATCAGAGAGATCGAAACGTTTGCGCCGGCGGCGGAAAGCGAGCATGTGGGCGCGGTAACGGCCGTCGGCGACGGCGTCGTCGCGATAGACGGCCTTTCGAAGGCGGTGATGAGCGAGATAATCCTTTTCGAGGAGGGGAAGGGCGCATCGCTCGCCCGTTCCATGGAAGCGCAGGGCGAGCTTTACGGCGTCATTTTGAATCTCGAAGAAGACGGCGTGCGCGCGGCTATCCTCGGCGACACGGCCCGCGTCTCGGAGGGAATGACGGTCAAATCAACCGGCCGCGTGCTCTCGGTGCCTTCGGGCGAGGAGCTTTTGGGGCGCGTCGTCAACGCCTTGGGCGAGCCGTTGGACGGAAAGGGCCCGTTCAAGAAAACGACGCTCATGCCGGTCGAGCGGCAGGCGAGCGGCGTCATCGACAGGCGCTCCGTCTCGGAGCCCGTGCAGACCGGCATCAAGGCGATCGACGCGATGATCCCGATCGGGCGCGGCCAGCGCGAGCTCATCATCGGCGACCGCGGCACCGGGAAGACCACCATCGCGATAGACACCATCATCAGCCAGCGCAACGAGCCGAAAGAGCGGCGGCCTATTTGCATATACGTCGCGATCGGGCAGAAGGAATCGAAGACCGCGCGCATCGTTGAACAGTTGCGCAAGGAGCGCGCGCTCGAATATACCATCGTCGTCGACGCGCCGGCTTCCGCGCCGGCGGCTCTGCAGTATCTCGCGCCGTTTTCTGGCGCGGCCATCGGCGAGTATTTTATGGACAAAGGCAAGGACGTCGTCGTCGTATACGACGACCTCTCCAAACAGGCGGTGGCATACCGCCAGCTCTCGTTGCTCCTGCGGCGCCCGCCGGGGCGCGAGGCGTACCCGGGCGACATTTTCTACCTTCATTCACGCCTTCTCGAGCGCGCGGCGTGCCTATCGAAAGAGAAGGGCGGCGGGAGTCTCACCGCGCTTCCCATCATCGAGACGCAGGACGGCGACGTCTCGGGCTACATCCCGACCAACGTCATCTCCATCACCGACGGGCAGATATTCCTCGTCTCGGAGCTTTTCAACAAGGGCATCCGCCCCGCGATAGACGTCGGCATCTCGGTCTCGCGCGTGGGGAGCGCCGCGCAGAAGAAGGCGATGAAGGCTGTCGCGGGCGGCCTCAAGCTCGAACTCGCGCAGTTCCGCGAACTCGAAGCGTTCATGCAGTTCGCGCAAGATCTCGACAAGGCGACCGCGGAGCGCATCGCAAGCGGCCAGCGCATGGTGGAAGTCTTGAAGCAGAAGAACGGCGCGCCTATCGCGATGGAGTTGCAGGTCGCGATCCTCTACGCCGCCGGACAGAAATTCTTCGCCGACGTGCCGGCGGCGAAGGTCACCGCCGTGGAAGCCCAGCTTGCCGGATTCTTCGACGGACAATACTCTAAAACATTGACAGAGATAAAGAAGAGCGGCCAACTGTCGGACGAGCTGAAGAAAACACTGGACATTGCGATGAACGAGTTCAAACTCGCGCACAAGGAGTTCTTCATAGTAAATAGTTAGTAGAAAGTAGAAAGTAGTCTTGATGCATTTTACTACTAACTACTGACTACTGACCACTAACTACTATCGCATGGCTTCCCTCAAAAGCATCAAGACGAAAATAGTCTCCTACAAAAAGACGGGGACGGTAACGCACGCGATGGAAGCCGTCTCGGCGGTCAAGATGCGGAAATCGCAGGAGCGCGCCTTGAATGGGCGTGCGTACGCGGCCGCGGCCCTCTCCGTGCTGGAGCGTCTCGCAGGGACGCCGGACGCCGAGCGGCACCCGCTCGCGAAGGAGCAGATAGGGAAGACCTGCATAATCGTCATTACGAGCGACAAGGGACTGGCAGGCTCCCTCAACAGCGCCGTCGTGCGCAGTGTCGAAGCCGAGATAGCAAGGCGACGCCTTGCCAAGAACGACGTCGTCATGATAGCCGTGGGCCGCCGCGGCGGGGACTATTTCGCCTCGCGCGGCTACGAGGTGCGCGTCAAGCACGAAAACGTAAGCGACGGGGTTTCCGAGGGGGAGACGCGGATGATCACCGACAAACTGCTCGAATGGAAAGAAGCCGGGGAGGTCGGCGAGTGCGTCATCGCGTATCAGAATTTTCTCTCGACCTTCGAGCAGGAGGCGGGCGTGCGCCAGATCGTGCCGATAACCGCGGAGATGATGCGGGAGATGGTACAGCACATCAGGCCGGCAAAAGGGAAATATGCACCGGAAACCGGCGAAAAACATGAACAGCCGGCGGTCTACACCATCGAGCCGAGCCCCGAAGAGGTTTTGAGCGCGCTCCTTCCGAAACTACTGAACATCGCGGTCTTCCACGCGCTCCTCGAAGCGAAAGCCTCCGAACACTCGGCCCGCATGGTCGCGATGAAGAACGCGACCGACAAAGCCAAGGAAATGGCGGGCGACCTCACGCGCACCTTCAACAAGGTGCGCCAGGCCGCCATCACGCGCGAGGTATCCGAGATAACGAGCGGCATCGAGGCGATGCGATGAACTAGTTAGTAGAAAGTAGTCTGTAGTTAGTAGTTAAATTAAATAGACTCTCTACTTACTACTATCTACTAACTACGAACTATTCATATGCGCGAGCTTTTGATCGCGACGCGCAACAGGGGAAAGCTCCGCGAGATGCTCGACGCGCTCGGAGAGATCCCCTTTGCCATCCTCACGCTTGCGGACGTAGCGGCGGGCGCGGATGTCGAGGAAACCGGAACGACATTTGAAGAGAACGCTGTCCTCAAGGCGAGGACGTACGGCACGAGGACGGGGAAGCTCACGCTCGCCGAGGATTCGGGGCTTCAGGTGGAAGCTCTCGGCGGCAAGCCCGGCGTGCTCTCCGCCCGCTACGCGGAAGGCAACGACGAGGCGCGATACCGGAAATTGCTCCGGGAGATGGAAGATGTGCCGGATAAAAAACGCACCGCGCGCTTTGTCGCCGCGGTCGCCATGTACGACCCGGCGACGGACGGCATCCGCACCTGCGAGGGCTCGTACGGCGGCCGCATCACGCGCGAGCCGCGCGGGAGCGGGGGATTCGGCTACGATCCCGTTTTCTTTTCCGACGAACTGCAAAAGACGGGCGCGGAAATAAGCGTCGAAGAGAAGAATAGCGTCAGCCACCGCGGCCGCGCGCTTGCCAAAGCCCGCACCATACTGCTTTCGGAATTTTCAGGATTTCAGTGATACAGTCCTTGTACATATGTACAAGAACTGTATTATGAGTATATGAGAATATCTGGGATCAAGTTTCAGAGGCCGAGCGAGAAGACGATACGGATTCTCAAGATGATAGGTGTGGGGGTTCTTGTCGTTGGGATCGGAGCCGTTCCGCCCCCGTGGGCGCTAGCGAGAGTATTAAAAGAACTCGCCATGGGAGATACGCAGAAAAATCGCCGTTGGGCCACTCGAAGGATCTATGAAGCGCGACGCAGAGGTTATGTGCGCGGTGTCGGAGAGCGATATGCTCTTTCGGACATAGGCAGGCGGCTTGTGGAGGAAGGGAAGCTGTGGGAACTCAAAATCTCCGTTCCGAAACGATGGGATGGAAGATGGCATATTGTCGCCTTCGACATCCCTCAGGAACTTTCTAAGGCGAGAATTCCATTCATACGGCATCTTCAGAACCTTGGGCTCGTTTTTTACCAGCGTTCGCTTTGGATCCATCCGCATCCATGCGCTGATGAGGTGCGGGAGATCGCCAATTTCCACGGAGTTCTCCCCCATGTGTCGTTCATAACCGCAACGCATGTCGACGGATCCGCGGATCTCCAAAGACGTTTCAAGATTACGACATGATACAGTTCTCGTACATATGTACGAGAGCTGTATTTACTGGCGGGCTATACACACATTTGAAATGGGAAGCAAATGCGGGTAGAATCGGGTCATCATGCGCCATCCTGATGACCCGGCGCCGAAATCGGCGGATAAGGCGGATGAGGTCGAGCTATTGCGGCGTGAGTTGCCGCGGATGCGTCTTCGGTGTTTGAACGCCATAGCGGCGAGCGACGTGGATGAAGACGTCAAAACGGCGTTGCGGGAACTGATCATAGACCGACTAAGACCTAAGGCTCTGACGCAGGATTGGAGTGGACTTTTAGACTGGGATGATAATGCAATGTATGCCGTCGTCAACATGTTCAACACCATTCCACATCCCCCAAAGGTAACTGAACTGGAAAAGTCAATCCTTAGCATCTTTCAAGAGTCTGTCGACAGTGTTTCCAAGCACAAAGGCTGATGATACAATTCCCTCCTATGTCCAAAGGCATCGTCACGCAGATCATCGGACCGGTCGTTGATGTCCGATTTGATGAAGGCTTGCCGCCCATCAAGAACGCGCTCCACGTTACGCATAAAAGCGAGACTCTGACGCTCGAAGTGGTGCAACACTTGGGGTTGAACCGTGCGCGATGCATTGCGATGCAAGACACTGCCGGCCTTGCACGGGAGGTGGAGGTTGCCGACACGGGCGCGCCGATCTCGGTGCCGGTAGGGGAGCTCGCCCTCGGCAGGATGTTCAATGTCGTTGGAGAACCTATCGATGGATTAGGTCCGCTCCGACAACCTCGTCGGCTTCCGATACATCAGGACCCGCCGAAATTCACCCGGCAGAGCACCAAGGCGGAATTGTTCGAGACCGGCATCAAGGCGATAGACCTTCTCGCGCCTTTCATCAAGGGCGGCAAAGTGGGCCTTTTCGGCGGCGCGGGCGTGGGAAAGACCGTGCTCATTCAAGAGCTCATTCACAACGTCGCTTCGGAACATGGCGGCTATTCCGTCTTCGCGGGCGTCGGCGAGCGCGTGCGCGAGGGCAACGACCTCTATCACGAAATGAAAGACTCCGGCGTTTTGGAGAAGACCGCGCTCGTGTTCGGACAGATGAACGAGGTGCCGGGCGCGCGCGCCCGCGTCGCCTTGTCCGGATTGACGATGGCCGAAGCGTTCCGCGACAACATAGGATCAGGCGGCCCAGAAAAAGACGGCAAGCCGTCTCGCGGGGCGGGGAAAGACGTCCTCTTTTTCATGGACAACGTCTTCCGCTTCGTGCAGGCCGGCTCCGAAGTCTCCTCGCTACTCGGGCGCGTGCCCTCGGCGGTGGGCTACCAGCCGACCTTGGCCGAGGAAATGGGCCTCCTGCAGGAGCGCATCACCTCGACGACCGAAGGCTCCATCACCTCGGTGCAGGCCATCTACGTGCCAGCCGACGACCTCACCGACCCGGCGCCGGCGACCACCTTCTCGCACCTCGATTCGACCATCGTCCTCTCCCGCGCGCTCGCCAGCTTAGGCATCTATCCGGCGATCGATCCGCTCGAGAGCGGCTCGACCGCGCTCACGCCGGAGATCGTGGGCGAGGAGCACTACGCAACGGCCAACGAAACGCGCCGGGTGCTCCAGCGCTACAAAGATTTGCAGGACATCATCGCCATTCTCGGCATCGAGGAGCTTTCGGAGGAAGACAAGCGCTTGGTCTATCGCGCGCGCAAGATACAGCGATTCCTCTCCCAGCCGTTCTCCGTCGCCGAAACGTTCACGGGGGCGAAAGGGAAATACGTTCCGCTTGCGGAAACAGTGCGGGCTTTTGGCGAGATATTGGACGGCAAGCACGACGCGCAGAACGAGCAGGCGTTTTATATGAAAGGCGGCATTGAAGAAGTCAACAGTTGACAGTTTACAGTTGACAGCAAATGCACATCGAGTTCTCTGTAACTGTCATCTGTAAACTGTAAACTATGTCTTCGACTTTTCATCTCGTTATCGCCTCGGTGGGCGAGACGCGCTTCGACGGCCCGTCGGTTTCCGCCACCTTTCCCGGCTCCGACGGCGAACTGACGGTGCTCGCGCATCACGAGCCGTTCGTGACAACCCTTAAAAAGGGGGTGATCCGTGTCCGCGAGTCCGCGGAGAGCACGAAGGATGTTCCTATCGAAAGCGGCGTGCTCGAAGTCTCCGGCAACCGCGCCGTCGTGCTTCTCTAGCACGCGCAAGGTTTTCAACATTATTCAATGGCGCCGGTGGCGCATTCCTTCCGCGGCGCGATACAATGAGCGCATGCGGTTTGGTCTCGCCATATTGTCCGTGATGGCGGTTTTTGTTGCCGCGCATGCCCAAGCGAAAGCCGCGCCGGGCTCGTTGAAAGACTGCGTGCCCGCAGGCTACACGGAGGTACGGACATACGGCTCCGTTGCCGGTGCGGACAATTCAAAAAACTATTGGATCAGTTCTGCAAAAAGCGGCGTGCCCAATACCGCAATCAGCCAACTCTCAAAGTGTTCCGACCAAAGGGTTTCGATACGAACGAACTATCCGAATTGCAAGCTCGGAAGCAGTTGCTATGTCCGGATCGCCATTAAAACAACGCGCGCCTGTTGTTCGGTGGCCGATCTGCAAAAATACGGCTGTGGTACGGGGCAAACTCCGCCGACTCTTGCATACGAGGATACGTTTCAGGGCGGCCCGGATATCGTCCGCTCAAAATGCGATCCTTCCCTTCCCGGCGACATCAGCGCGAGCGCCGAGAATAAGAGCGCCGATCCATTGAAAAGAAATACGATACGTCTCGCGGTGCGAGCTTTCAAGCCCGATGTCTCGCCAGCCGCGCCGCCGATCGGTCCTCCGGTGACTCGGGGAATTATCGTTGCGTTTACCGACCCAGAAGCAAAAACGAGGGAGGTCTTGGCGGGAGGCGGCATGGATCCGGCGAAAGCCGCCGCTATTGCAAGCGATCGCGCAAAAACGGCTCTCGTCCAGGAAATCATCCGAGCGGGAAGATCCGGTGACGCCGAAGGAGCCGAAAGGCTCGCGCGCGAGTATCCGGAGCTGAACCTGACGCCGACAGACGTCAAGAAGCTTGCGGATGTCGACCCCGCAAAAATCCCCGCGGCCGCCGCGCCGCCGGCGAGAGAGGGCATCGCGCCGCACACGTTTGGGCCGGGAGCTGTGCCGGCCGGCTCCGCCTATGCAGGCTACTCCATGAGTTCTTCCAACCGCGGTGCCAGCCCGTTCGCGAACGTGAGCGCGTTCGGGAGCATCTTTTCTCTTTTCAGCGGACTTTTTTCGCGGCAGGGAGCCGCGCCGCCCTCCGTACAGCCGCCTTCTTCGCGACCAGTTTCCGGTTTTCTGCCTTCGCCACAGGGAATGCCTCCTCCGCGCTTCTCGCCCGCGGCAACGAGGGTTCCCGGACGATCCTCACGAGCGCGACGACGACTCCCGGCGCGTGGGATTTCAGCCTCCAATGCCGGAGCGCATCCGGAACGCCGCTCGAGCGCTCGGCGTCGGCCATCGTGAAGTAGAGCATGTTTGAAAACTCCTCCCGCCGGCCAGGTTTCCGCGGAGGACTGTGTAGGAAGCGAGTTCCGCAGGCGCGGAAGCCTGAAGGCGTGAGTGCGGGTTTCTAGGGTTCTCGCGCGCCGCCTTGCGTCCGTTATATACTGGCATGGATGCTCAAATATACGCGTCAGTTCGCCGGCACCATGCTCGCGCTGGTTTTCCTTTCCTTCCAATTCACTACAGCGGCGGAACCGTGCGTCAAGACGTCGTTCAAGGGCGACGCGTCCACCTACAATCCGTTCCTTCCAGGCTGGCGGACCGGCGGCGGGACGCTTGCCACGGGCGGCTGGTACAATCCGAACGAATACGAGGCCGCGCTTCAGCTGGCTATCGCGAAACAATACAGGTGCGGATACGGGCGCGGCGCGATATGCGACGCGATCGTCCAAGCGCCGAACGGCCGCTCTATGGTCGTGCGCATCAACGACAACGGTCCGTTGGTGTCGGGCCGCGTCATAGACCTCAACGAAAAATCAATGCAGTATTTGAGCGGGGGGTCCATGGGGCGCAACAGCGGTGTTATAAAAGACGTGACCGTAACCCTTTTGTGCGGCATCGAAGGGCAATCGCTGGGCCCGCTCGATCCGAGAGACAGGGAGGCGTGGGCGAGCCGCACGTTCGACGCGCCGTACGCGAACCTGCCCATCTACAACCAAGCGACGCCGGCGGGACTCTTGTCCGGGCAGAACTGCATCGTGAGCACGGAGCCGCTCGTCGTAGTGCCCTGCAGTTCGATAGTGAGAGCACAGCCGGCGACCCCGGTCGCTCCCGTCTCTCCCGCTCCCGTATCCGCCGCTCCGGCATCATCCGCGCCCGTGAACCAGCCTCTCTCGCAGTCTATCGGCGCATCGGGCCTTCTCGCGCCTTTGCAGTCCGTTTCCGCAGAAACCGGGAAGCAGGCGCCGTCGAAAACCGTGAGCGACCTTCTAAACGCGCTTTCCGCGCCCACGTCGAGTCTCGTGAAGACCCCGGCGATCAAGGTGCCTCCCGATCTGCGGGAGTCGGCGCGGGAGTCGGGCTCGCTTTTTCAGCAGATACTGAAGCAGATGGAGGCCATCACCCTGAAACTCGTCGATCTCGTCAGGCGGCTGTAGGCGCGCGCAAAACCAATGACGTTCAAACGGGTCGTAGAAGCGTTCGTCTGTTGGCACTGCGGAATGCGCGTGCAAGGAAACGGCTACACCAATCATTGCCCGAAATGCCTCTGGAGCAGGCACGTGGACGTGCATCCGGGCGACAGGGCCGCGCCCTGCGGCGGCATGATGGAGCCCGTCGCTCTCGAGGGTTCGAGCCCCGACTACGCCATCATGCATCGGTGCGCCCTCTGCGGGCACACGCGCAGGAACAAGGCCTCCGCCGGGGACGACCCGGAGGCGCTCATCGCAGTTGCCAAGAAGCGCCGAGCGGGAGATAATTGATGCCACTTTATGAAGGACAAGGATGAATTCTCTCCCCTCGAGTTCCATGCGGAACCCGTGCCCCATTATCACGGGGACATCGTGCGCCAGCTCTTCATATCCACGGCGGCGCTTCTTCTGATAGGCGCGCCGTTCTACGCCGATTCCCTGCGCACGGAACTCCCGTTCGAGATAGCGGGAGCCCTTCTTCTCGTCGCTCTCGCGGCGCTCGCAAATCCGCACAACAGGACGATCTTCATGGCTGGCGCGGTCGCGGCGGGAGTCGGGCTTGTCATCTTCGAGACGTGGGCGCTTTTTTCGTACCATGAGAGCACGTGGATGCAATTCATCCTGCGCGAGGTAGTCGCGCTCGCGTTCCTCGCCGGGTTCTATTTCAGCATGAAAACCGTGCGCGCGTTCGTGATGCACAAAGTGGGGAAGCGCGACGAGGCGGGGGAGTTCGACGAAAGGGAATTCGACGCCGTGCGCGAAGATACTACCTCGATGGGATGAACGATGCGCGGGAAGAAAGACATTTTCGTTCTCCTCGGGCATCCCGACAAGAGCGGCCTGTGCGGCGCGCTCGCGGACGCCTACGCGCAGGGCGCGAAGGAGGCTGGGCACACCATCGTGCGCATGAACATCGGCGAGATGCGGTTCGACCCCGTCCTCCACAAAGGGTACCGCGAACGCCAGGAGCTCGAGCCCGACCTCGTCGCATTCCAGAACAACGTGAACCGGGCCGACCACTTCGTCGTCATACATCCGGTGTGGTGGGTCGGCATGCCCGCCGTCCTTAAAGGGCTTTTCGACCGCGCGTGGTTGCCCGGCTCGGCCTTCCGCTACATCAAGACCAAGACCGGCGAGCGCACGATTTTCTGGCATCGCCTGTATGCTGGGAAAACCGCGCGCATCATCGTCACCTCGGGCACGCCGCCGTGGCTCGTGCGTTTTTTGCCGGGCAACGTCAATGCCCAGCTCAAGTGGGGGATCTTGTGGTTCGCCGGGTTCTGGGTCCATACGACGTGGTTCGGACCCGCCGAGCATCCCGCGCACGACAAGCGGGAGAAATGGCTCCGGAAGGCGCACGATCTCGGCCGCAA
>Ga0076007_117_pt1 | contig 22221 bp, 19 predicted proteins | sample RifGroA2_FD_68070 | JGI IMG/M metagenome (GOLD analysis project Ga0076007, IMG submission 68070) | Parcubacteria (Kaiserbacteria) bacterium GW2011_GWA2_58_9 | reverse complement strand
GATATGAAGCGCCGGCGGGCGCTTCTTCTTCCAAAAAAGAAGCCCGGCGCCGCCCCGCGAAATACCTCGCCCCTGTGGGGCGAGGATAGGGGCGGCCTTATTTATTCTCGCTCGCGACGGCTTCAAGGTCGGCCTTCGCCATCATCGCCGCCAGATCTTCGAAAGAAACCCGGGGCTTCCATCCCAATTCGCGGCGCGCCTTGCCCGAATCACCGAGCAAATGATCGACCTCAACGGGCCGGAAAAATTTTTTGTTGACCCGCACGATCACCTTTCCCGCCTCGGTTTTTCCGACCTCCCTGGTTCCCGACCCGCTCCATGCGATATGCATGTCGAGAGCTTTCGCCGTCTCGTTCACGAAATCCCGCACCGTATGGACTTGGCCCGTCGCGATAACGTAGTCCGCGGGTTTTTCCCGCTGAAGCATCAGCCACATGGCCTCGACAAAATCTCCGGCATATCCCCAGTCGCGCCGGGCATTCAGGTTTCCGAGTTCAACGTAATCCTGCAACCCGAGCTTGATCTTTGCGAGCGAGATGGATATTTTCCGCGTGACGAAATGCTGGCCCCTGCGAGGCGATTCGTGATTAAAAAGGATCCCCGAACAAATGAAAAGATCCGGATACTTCTTCCGGTACCCGACCACATAGTCCTCATGCGCGCGAAGCTTGGCGACGCCGTAGGGACTGACGGGTTGGAAGGGAGTGTTTTCGTTCTGCGGCGGCTTCGCACTGCCGAACATCTCGCTCGTCGAAGCCTGGTATATCTTCGAACGTAGCCGGCCGTCGAGAACCGCGTGTACGAGCCGCCCGAGTCCGTGATAGTTGATCTCGCCGGCTTCCTCGGGGCACATGAATGAAATGCCGACGTCGGACTGCGCCGCGAGATTATAGATCTCGTCGGGCTCCGCTCTTTCGAGAGCGCGCCTGATCGCGCCGCTGTCGCGCATATCGCCGTATAGTATCGTTATCTTCCGCTCCCGGATCAGTTCCTTCAGCCGTACGAATGGATCATTGCTGGAACGGCGCACCAGCCCGAAGACCTCGTACCCTTTTCTTACCAGCAGTTCCGCCACATAGGAGCCGTCTTGTCCGGTAATTCCTGTGATGAGCGCGCGCTTCTTCTTTTTCATGGGAGGAGCATACATCACAAAAATAACAATGACCACTTAGGTTTTCAGAAGATCGAGGTAGATCCTGGCGGTTTTCTCCGCAGTCGTTCTCCAAGAAAAATCTTTTGCTCTTTCGAGTCCTTTTTTAATAAGTCCATTGCAGAATTGTCCGTCTGACAATAGGAGCGATATCTTTTCGGCAATATCCGCATCGCTGGAAGGATCCGCAAGAAGTGCCGCATCGCCTGCAATTTCTGGCATTGATGTGATGTTTGAAGTGACGACTGGCGTGCCAGACGCGAAAGCCTCTATGATAGGCAAGCCAAAACCCTCATTCAAAGAAGGGAAAACGAATATTGCCGCTGCAGAATATATCGCGTTCAGATCTTCCTGAGATATGAAGTCGATAAAAATAATATCATCGGGACGCGGAGAAAGACGCGAGGCAACAAATGTCTCATGATATGCGTATTCTTTCGCGCCTACGATAACGAGCTTTAGCAAGGTTTTTTCCTGCTTCTGGAGTTCTATGTATGCCCTAACAAGCGAGATGATGTTCTTATGCCTTACGTGAAGAGAAATATCTAGAATAAAGTCTCCCTCAATGCCGTACTGCTCCTTTAGACGCCTCTTGGCGGTCTTTTTGTCGATTGGAACAAAACCTTGGCCCCCGCCCAGATAAATGACATGGACTCGCTCTTCTTTCGCTCGGTACCATTCAACGATCTCCGCGCGTCCAAATTCAGAGTCTGCGATGATGGCAGAGAGCCTATGGCTGAAGTGTTTCAGCACAAAATTGAACATCCTGCGTGAAAATGGAAATCGGCCTCCTCCCGTGACATCGGCTGCGCCATGGAGCGTCGCAACGAGAACGCGCGCAGGCGCGAGCCAAAAGAAGGGGTACAACCGCGGCTGGAACCAGTGGATGATGTCGAATGGCTCTTTCCGGTACTTCCAAAAAAAGAGAAGCTGCCGCACGAATCTCGTGCCGAATGGCAGTCGGATCTCCGGCATGATGATCTCACGCGCTTTTTTGTAGAGCGGATCATCTGCGCGATTATAGTGCACGAGGTAGACGTCGAAGCGCTTGTCCTGCACGAGATGCTCGATGAGCTTGCGGGTGTAGAGCGCGGTTCCTTTTGCCTGCCGATTATCCATCGCGTAGCTCATGAGAGCGATCTTTGGTTTTCGGTTCATGAGCGCTTTTCGAGAATGACCATGACGGTCCCGAGGATCGCGCTGAAGTGGATGTCGAGCGAACCGAGTGTTCGCTTCACGAACCCTCGGAATCCTGTCTTGGCGCCATATTCGGGAAGAACGTGAAGCGAAATGCCGCGCAAAAGCCTTTTCAGCGTCCAGAAACTTAAAAAATGCAGATTCAATTCGTCTATGGAATTCCGGCGCCAGAACGTGCGCAGAAGAAAGCGGGCGATATCGCGCGGCAAGAAGCTCAAAAATAATACTCCCGTATGGGTTTCGAGCGGGTGCCACTTGTTGGGAAACGCAAGATAAAATGTTCCTCCGGGTTTGAGAACGCGCGCCGCCTCATGCAGAACCTGTTTGGGATCGCTCACGTGTTCCAGCACGCTCACCGAAAATGCATGATCGAGGACGCGCCAGCGCGTGCGAATGCGGCCATGAACGTTCCGTTGCCGCAACCGATATCGAGAAGACGCTTTCCCGCTATCTCGCCCGCGCGACGCTTGAAATCACCGACGACGTTCTCCGCTTCCGCGCGCTTGGTCGTCCAATCGCCGATGAGCTTCTCGCGCTCCCAATCATGAGTGTATTCCTTACACTCCGCGAGGTACCGCTCTGCTCGCTTGCGCGCCTCCTCATGCACCGGTTCCATGGCGCTACAGTAGCGTTTTCAGCCCTAAAATACAAGAAAAAATAAGCATTTGGCTACTCTACGTTCCCGCTACGTCATGGATGAGTTTCTCATAGAGAGCGACGGTGCGGCGGATGTCGTAGCGGTCCGCCGTTTTTCGACAAGCATCGCGCATGGATGCAAGATCGAGGGTAGACATTTTTTCGAGCCCTTCGCGGATAGCAATTGGCGAGGGAGCGGCGATGAAAAGTCCGTTCTTTCCTTCCTCTATCATCTCATCCGGTCCGGCAGTTTTCGTCGTAAGGACAGGAATACCGCACGCGAACGCCTCCACGTGCGCGATGCCGAATCCCTCGATGTGCGATGGCGAAACGAAAAAATCGCTCGCTGCGTAGTACGAAGTAACGTCCATGATGTTCCCCAAGAGCTTGATGCGATCTTCCGCATTGAGCTCGCGGATCATCCGCGCGTATTCCTCGTACATGGAGCCCTCTCCGAGAATGAGAAGTTTCCGATTCGGTCGCGCGGAGGAAAATTCCGCGAACGCCTCAATGAGCGAGCCTTGGTTTTTCTGTTTCGTGAGGCGCGCGACGTTTATCGCGACGAGATCGTCGGTGCCAAGGCCGACGGAGCGGCGAACCGCTTCCCTATCCACCGCATCCGTCTTCTTGACGATCTCGGCGACGTCTATCCCGCTTCTCACGACCATAAATTTCTCCGATGAGATATGTTCCTGTTTAGATGTAAAACTGCGCACGGTTTCCGAGACCGCGATGATCTTGTAGGTGATGTGCGAAAGCAGCCAGTCGACGAAAATCGCGCCTCGCGACTTATTTACGTAGGTATTGTTCTCGGTCGTAACGACAGGGCACCCGAGGAAAGGTTTAAGGACGCGGCAAACCGTATGCGCAAAAAAGAGGCTTGCGATGACGATGTCGGGCCGGACGGAGCGAAGGGTCCGATACAGGGCCATCCAACCTCCCACATCCTTGAAGCCTTTGAACGATAGGCGATGAACCGCGACGTATGGGGGAATCTCCGCATAGAGGTCTTGCTTGCCGGAGAATTCGAAAAGCGTAATGAGATGCATTTCATAGCGCGAGGGATCGAGTCCCGCAAAGACGCCGAGGTGAAGGCGCTGAACGCCGCCGACGAGAAAATCATTTGGGATAAAGGCTACTCGCATGCGTTTTTTCATGGATTATTTTTTATGGCGCGAACAAAATAGCCGATCGGCATCGGATGCGCCTTGCGGGCTCTTTCTGGAATAATTCCGTCGAGCAGTATCGCGAGCGGATAGATGAAAGCGCGAATGATGTTAGAGAGGTAGAACGGATGCTTGATTTGCGCGGCGGCGCTCGCGCGTTCTCCCATCCTCTCTATCAGCGCCCGTGAGAATCCAGCTTTTCTGCACATGCGTTCCAGTCCCTCGGCGGTATAGCGCGCATAGTCGTGCGGCTCGGGCATTTCGTTCCCGACGAAGGGAGAGGAAAGGTAGAACGCGCCGGAGGGCTTCAGAATGCGCCGTATCTCACGCAGGACCCGTTCAGGATCCTCCGCGATGTATACGGCATTGAAAAACAGCACCGCGTCGAAAGATGCGTCGGGAAACGAAAGATCTGCATTGATATCAACGGCTTCCACGCCCTTCGAGGGCGTTTTGTCCGTGCGCACTATCTCGATGTTCTTCGGGAGAAGCGGAAGGTAGCTTGGGTTCGCGCCTCCCGCGAGATCTAGCACGCGCCCCGATATATCCGCACAGCGAACGCGAACGAACTCGTTGAAGATCGTGCGACCGATGGTCTTCCCGGCGAGCGCGCCGCGAAATGCCGCGAATAGCGATACGTGCACGGGATTCATTTCCATATTTTCTTGATCGCCTCGTACCTGTCGACTGCTCTCGAAACCTTCCCGCGGAATTGCGCGAACGTCGTGGAAGCGTCTATGGAGACGCGCGGTAGCCGAAAAAGATCCTCTCCCGGCGCGACCGTTCCCTCACGCACCGTAACCGCGGCGCGAAATCCGCGCTCCCGCGCGATCTGCAAGGTTCGCTCGCTGAAGCTCCCATAGGGGTAGGCGAAAAAGTCCGCGCTTTTTCCAAGCATATTTTCAACGGTTTCTTTCGAGCCGCGCATTTCCTCGCGCGCGAGCGCGTCATCGGCTTCCGCCAAACGCGGGTGCGTCTTTGAATGCGGCTCAACATCCACCAGACCCGACGATTCCATTTCGCGAAGCTGTTCGCGCGTAAGGCGCTCCGGCGACCCGATCCGATCCGTCGCGACGAAGATCGTCGCGGGAAATCCGTGTTCTTTGAGGACGGGGAACGCATCCGTGTAATTGTTCTCGTAGCCGTCGTCGAACGTAATCGCCACGGCGCCTCTCGGCGTTTCCCTATCGGCAAGCCGTTTTGCAAGTGTTTTAAGAGAGACCACCGGATATCTTTTTGCTTTCAGATAGCTCATCTGCCGCTTGAACACTGCCGGCGGAACGGAATTGAAATGGCCGGGCCGGTCGGCGATCGAATGATACATGAGAATGACGGCGCGCTCGCGGAGCCCCGCCCCGATCGCCAAAGCCCAAAAAAGGCCGTCTTTTAGGTTCATCCCGTTAGAAGCAGGAAGCGTATCTTCCCGCACGTCGCTTATTGCTGTTAATCGACCTGACCACTTTTCGGAACTGATACGACATATATTCTGTCTGTCTGCCGTAGCTTCTAACGGGATTCATTTTGACAGTATGCCGACAAGCTTCTCGACAAGCAACGAGAGCGAATGCTCGCGCTCGACATAGGCGCGGGAGCGTTCTCGAAGCTTTTCGCGCTCGCTTTCGCGCATCGCGAGCGCGGCGCGGATGCCTTCTGCGACCGATCCGGCGCTTTGCGGATCGACGAGGAGCGCGCCGGGGATCACGCCGCGGAGCGCGTCGTTCCCCGCGACGACTATACACCCGGAAGACATCGCCTCGCCTATCGTCTTGTCGAAACTCCCCGAAGGCGTGATGTTCGCGTATATCGAATACGTTGTATAGAGCTCCGCCGTCCTCTCATGCGGTACGGATGAATGGAATGAGACGTTCTCAAGATGGGCAAATCGTTTTTTTATTTCTTCCGCGAAACCTTCCCGGCCCGGCGTCGGATCGCCGTACACGTGCACGGGCGTCGATATGCCGCTTTTCCGCAGTTGTTCTATCGCTTCAAGAAAAATATCCGGTTTTTTCACCGCGTCCAAGCGGCCGAGAAAAAGGATGGCATCTTGTCCCGGCGCCGCGCGCGGCTTGAACAGCGCGGTGTCGACGCCGATGGGCATCCTGACGGCATTCGCATAGCGCGCGACATACGCCTCCGGCGAGGTGTGGCAGACCTTGTGCGCGAGAAGCGCCGCGATGCGCGTCCACGCGGAGCCCTTCTTGTGGTTGCGCCAGAGCACGAGCCGCTTTCCGCCGAGCCGCCAGAGAGTTCCGCCAAGAAGCGCGTACTCCTGGTTCATGTGCACGAACACGGCGTCATGTTTCCCCCACAGTGAAAAAATGTAGTGATAAAAATGAAAAATATATTCAACGCGCGAGGCCCCTCGCTCCTTCCCGAGCGAATGAACCGAGACACTCTTTGGGAGATTATGTTCTCCCTCCTCGAGACAAATCACCTCTATGCGCTCAAAATGCTTCGCGAACTCTTCGAGCCAGCCGTGAAAAAAACCGAGCGCTTGATCGTTCCTATCGACCGCTTGCGTCGTGATCAAAAGCCGCATACGTTATTCTCCCCTTTATTTGCCCGCCTCGCCGCCCTTGCGGCGGAGCATTTCGAGCATGGCGGGAACGACCGACGAGAGCGCGTTCTCGCCACGACGCCGCGGAGCGAAGGGTCGGCGGTTACCGCGACACACCCGCTCGCCAGCGCTTCGAGGAGCGTCTTGTTGAATCCCCGCCGCGAGCCCATGTGCACGAAGATATCGTGCGAGGCATAGACGACGGGCGTCCGGTCGTGGAGAACGCTCCCGCGGAAGGAAACGAGATTTTTGCGTTCGAGCTCCGCGAATTTCGAGCGGAGCTCGTTGAGATGCGGCTCATCGCCCGTGCCGGGCGCGCCGTAGATGTCGAACGAGAACCGAAGGTCTTTCTCCGCGAGGCGCGCGAGCGCGGCGAGTATCGTATCGAGCCGCTTCTTCGCCGTGAGGCGGCCCAAAAAGAGGAGCGAGCGGGGGTCGGCTTTCCGATCCGCGACCTCGTACGCGTCGGCGTCTACTCCCATGGGCATCCTTCTCGCGTGTGGAAACCGCGCGGCGTACGAATCAGGGCTCGAATAGAAGAGCACGTCGGAGAGCGCGACGGCGATGCGGGCGCGCAGAGGCGCTTCCGCGTCGTTGTACCAGAACCCCACGCGCTTCCCCAAGATGCGCCACAAAGCGCCCGCGATGAGGAGATATTCGGGAGAGAGGTGCACGAGCACGTCGTCGTACTCTCTGCGGTATTTCCACGCGTAGTAGAGAAAGCGGAGGCTGTAGCGGACGCGCTTCGCGATGCGGCTACCACGCGCGGTTTCTTTGCCGAGCGAGTGCTCGGCGATATTGGAGGGAAGATTTTTCTCACCCTGCCCGAGAGAGACGACGTGCACGCGCGAGGCATGCCGGGCGAATTCTTCGATCCACCGGTGGAAAAATCCGAGCAGAGGGTCGGCCCGATCGAGTGCTTCGGTAACGATGAGAAGCCGCACGTCGCCGCGCACGCTCCCGAGCCTCGGCACCTCGTGCGGCTTGGCTCCCGTAAGTACGCCCTCGCCGTACACGTCGGCGAGGAGGTCGAGGTCTTTGCCGCTCCCGCGCAAGAGCTCTATATTTTTCCGCTCCATCGCTTCGAGCAACGACGCGCCGGCCTTATCGCCGAGAACTTTCCCGTACTCCCCGCGCAGAGCCGCGACGTCCTTGATGAAACAGTGCCCGCCGGCGCCCCGCCCGCTTTTGTGCACGGGCCGCGCGTACCTGTTCGAGATCATCGGATCGGCCTCCACGGCGCGCTGGATGGAGTTCCAGTTGCAGCCGTGCTTCTGCGCGAGATCGTACATGAGATTGAAAAAGACGACTTGCGCATAGCCGCTCCCGTTGTGCGCGTACTTGATGACTTCGGCCTCGGTCGAGGAGCAGGTGAGAAAGAACGGCGCCGTGGGAAGAATGGCGTGCAGGTCTTCGGCGATCCTTTTTTGCTCCTCGGAATTCCGCGTGAGGCCGATGATGTTAGAAAACGGATGCGCGGCGTCGTGCGCCGCCGTGGCTTCGCTCAAGAATTCCGGGGAATAGACGACGTTCCTGTCTTCGTATGCGGCCTGCACGGCTTTCGCCGTGCCGGGCACGATGGTCGACTTGATGACGGCGGTCTTCCCCCGTCCCACGAGCCCCACGCTTGCCCGCACGATGGAATCGTCGAATCCTTTGGGCGTCGTGGGAGTCGGTACGGCGATAAACACGAAGTCGCACTCTCTGATCTTTTCTTTGTTATTCAGGTAAGGTTCTTCGAGCGAATAACGAACCGTTCGATAGCCGCGCTGTTCAAAATCGTCGGCGTAGTTTTTCCCGATGAAGCCCTGCCCTATGAATCCGATGAGAGGCTTACGGTTAGCCATTCCCGCGATTGTACCCCGTCGGTGAACGTTCAGCCAGCTTCGGCAAAAGCAGGCGAGCACTCGGGATCGGCATCCTCCCGAATGCGCCTGCGACAGCGAAGGATACGAACGGCATGCGGTCGGACTCGGAATATCCCAAACTATTCACCATGGTGTAAACTTAGGGATATGGGAAACGTCGAGATCGAGGCGAGAACGCGGAGACGAAAGCGAAACATTCAGAATGCCGTGCTTGCCGCCATCGGCGTCGCTGGCATTCTTTCCGTTGCCCTGATCGCGCCAAATATTTTCCAGGCGATCCCTCGCATCGCGGGAGACAAGTACAAGCTCGGGTACCGCGCCAAAACAGTCGCTGGCCGCCTCGTCCAAAATGGGCTTGCGCGTTTTGTGAGCCGCAGGGGAATGCGCTGCATTGAGCTGACGGAAAAAGGCGCGAGAAAGCTCGCTATCCAGCAGGCAACATACGCGATAGATACCAGATATAAACGCTGGGACAAGCGGTACCGTCTCGTCATGTTCGATATCCCGTATTACCGCAGGAACGTGCGCGATCGGCTACGGCGCGTCATGCGGGAATGCGGCTTCCTGCGGGTTCAGGACAGCGTATGGCTATACCCGCACGATTGCGAGGAGCTGTTGGCGCTTATCAAGGCGGACCTACGCGTTGGGAAAGCCGTCATCTACGCCGTCGTCGAAAGCCTTGAGAACGACGCCTGGATCAAACGCCACTTCGGACTTGCGAAATGATCCAGCGATATCCCTATAATTTCACCATGGTGAGATTATAGGGATACAAGAATTATGAGATCCGCTGGATTCGGAGCTATGAGACGGCGCGGGAAGCTTGATCCGTGGCAGAAACATCGTCGCAGTACGCGCGAACGTACTCCTCGAAACTCTGGTACGGATAGTTCTTCAGCTCGCCCGCGCGCGGGCCGCCCTTGAACCATGCCGCGAGCGCGTCGACGAATTTCTCCGGCGGCGCGACGATCGCTCCCGCTTCGCGCGCGACTCCTACTTCGGTCGAGAGCACCGGCTTCCCCGCCGCGAGCGCTTCGACGATGACGAGGCCGTACCCTTCGTATTTCGACGGAACCAAGACGAGGTCGGCGAGCGCGTAGTACAAAGCGGAATCCCGCGCGCCCTCGAAAAAGACGCGCGACCCGACGTTCAAACGTTTTGCAAAATGTTGCAATGAGTTTTTCTGCGAACCGCTCCCGACTATGATGAGACATGCGTCGGCCGCCGCCGCTTCGGCGAATGCCCCGAGCGCAAGCGCGACGTTCTTCTCCGGCTCCAGCCGGGAAACGACGAGAAGCTTCGTCTTGAATCGAGAGAACCGGACGCTAAGGTCCGACCTTGAAACCGAGGATCGGCTTGTATCTGCGAATATCGGGAGAACCGTAACGCTCGCTTCGAGCTTCGAGCTTCGAGCTTCGAGAGAATCCTTGATCCGCCGGCTGACGACGCGTATGCGCGCCGCGCGGCGCAAGACGAAACCGGCAACGTATACGCGGAACCTGTTCAGGAGCGAGAGACGCGCGTACTCCGGCGAGAGAAAATCGGTGTGCACCTGGACGTGCAGGGGAACCCCGAATCTCCGCGCGATTCGCCAGCCGACGAGCCCGGTCTCAAATGGATCTTGCACGGAGACGATGTCGGGCCGAGGAAGTGTTTTTGCGATGCGAAGCGCGTCGAGACCCCAGAGCAATTTTGATGCCGAATTTGTCGGATGTATGCGTAGCTGTCCGACATCAACAAACTTCGCGCCGTCGCTTTTGAGGGAAAATCCCACGATATCGAGATTTCCGAACGCTGAAGCATACGCTTCCTGCCGCTCGAACGCGGAAGTGCCGGGAAAAAGTATCCCCCGTTCCGATCTGTCAGAACTTATCTGCAACACTTTCATACCGCAGATTTGATAAGATTCGCGGTCGCCTCGACGGTCTTTTCGATGGAAAAATCCTTCGCCAGCTCCCGCGCCGCGTCGCCCAATTTCCCGCGCAACGCCTCGTCGGAGAGCAGGCGCGCGAGCGCACGCTCGAGCCCGGCCGCGTCGCCCGCTTCGACAAGGAGGCCGTTTGCGCCGTCTTCCACGACCTCCGGATTCCCTCCGACGCGCGTCGCGACGACGGGCGCGCCCGCCGCCATCGCTTCCACAAGCGTGTGCGAGAGCCCCTCGTAGCGTGAGTTCAGCACGAAGACCGCCGCGCGCGCGAACGTCTCGAGCATATCTTCGCGCGAGACGCTTCCTTTGAGCGAGATGCGGCCGCCCGCGCCAAGCGTCGCGATGCGCTCCTCAAGCTCCCGCCGCCCCGGCCCGTCGCCGAAAATATCGAGCCGCCAATCCCGATGTTTCGCGACAATGCCAATGAGCTCGCCGAATCCCTTCCAGGGAACCAGGCGGCCTGACGACACGATGCGATCGGCGCGATGACGCGGCGCGCGCGGCGCGCGACGAAGCGCTGTATCGCGCGAAGGATCGCGACGCGCAAGCCGTACGAGCGTTTCTGAAAGTCATCGAGAGACTCCCGTACGCCGAAGCGCTGGATGCCCTGCTCCCACGCGTAATCGCCCGGCACGCGAAGAATCAACGGCTTCCTGACGAGTAATGAGGCGACGGCGGCGGGAAATCCTGTAGAGACGGTGTCCTGCACAAGAATCGCATCAACGTTGCGAGAGAGTCGAACTGTTTTCCAAAAGTAAGCAATATGACGGATTATCTGCGGCAAATGGCGAACGGTACTGAACGGAAGTATCGACACCTCGATTCCATATTTCGGCAATCGCTCTTCGAAAAGTTTCGCGTACGTCGCCGGCCCTCCGATCTCCGGCGGATACAGCCCCGTTGCGATAACTATCTTCATATAAGTCGCTCAAAAATCTTCTCGCGCATGTCGCGCGCGACGATGTTCCAGTCGTATTTTTGTGTAGCTAATTCTTTCGCATTTTTAACGATCCGCGCCGCAAGGACGGGATCGTCCATGTAGCGCTTCACGGCGCGCGCGATACTCTCGGGATCGCGCACGTTGCAAAAGAGACCGGTCGGCTCCTCGTCGGGATTGCGGTCGGGGTCTGAAAGAAAATCGGGAATGCCGCCTACCGGCGTCGCGACGACGGGTACGCCCGCCGCGAACGCCTCGACGAACGCGCTCCCCATGCCCTCGATAATGGAGGGCCGCACGAAGATGTCGGAGATCTTGAGACGGTTCGGGATGTCGGCATGAGCGATGTGTCCCGCGAACATCACCCGCTCCGCAACGCCGCTTTGCCGCGCGATGTCATCCAGTTTTTTCCTGTCCTCCCCGTCGCCTGCGATGAGCAACTTCACGTGCGGCGGCAAGTGCGCAAGCGCGCGGATGATGTCCTCCACGCCTCGCGAGAGCACGAGACGCGAGGCGGTGAACAAAAGCACGTCGCCCATTTTTTTGCCGACCTTTGCCTTCAGCTCTGCGAGCTCGTCGTCGGGCACGGGAGCCGAGAATTGCGTGACGTCCACGCCGTTCGGAATGACCTCGATGCGCCCCGCGTAGCCGGCCTCGCGCGCGAGGTCTTTGATAAAACTCGAGATTGCTTTTATTACGTCAGCCTTGCGATATATCGCTCTATACAAAGGCCAAAGCAATGGGCGGGTAGAAGAACAGCGGGTCGTAGCCGAAGCCGCCGGTGCCGCGCGGCGCCTCCAGCAGGACGCCTTCGACCACGCCTTCGACCGTGGTCTCGCGGCGGCGGCGCGGGCAGACGATGGCGATGAGGCAGCGGAAGCGCGCGGTCCGAAACCTTCACGTCCTCGGCGGCAAACCCTATGCGGTGGACGGTTATGTTCCCTATTGTCTCGACAGCCGGGAGTTTTCTGTCGAATCGAAGCGTTATCATGTCGAACGCGAATTCGTCCGGATCGAGCCTGTCGGTGATTTCCTTTATCGCGAGTTCCGCGCCGCCCGCGTACGGAACGTATGCGAGCGAGAAAATGAGGATACGCTTCATTCGACTATTGTACTTGATGCGGGAAGCGCACCAAGGTCCGATTTTGGACTCCCTGAAGAATTCTAGAATTAATTCTAGAATTAATTCAAGAGGCGGCTCCGGCGTTCTCCCGCTTCAGGGATTCGACGTACTCGCGCACGGAGTGCTCGGGCTTCCAGCCGAATTCTTTTTCCACGCGCGAGGTGTCCACGATGGATTCCATGCGGTTCCCCTTCCGCTCCGGAAGCATCACGACGTTGTCGGTGAACATCTTCGCGAGTTCGAGCACGCTGTACGATTCGGGGCTCCCGATGCCGTACTCGTCGCCCTGTCCCTTTTCGCCGACCATGAAGAGACCGCGCGCGATGTCCTCCACATGCGTGAAATTGCGCTTCTGGGTTCCGGGCGCGACCACCGTGATCGGCTCTCCTGCCCGATACTTTTTTTTGAAAATGCCCATGACGCTCGCGTACGGCCCTTCGGAGAGCTCGCGCGGGCCATAGGCGTTGTAGAAATAGGTGATGGCGTACGGCAGATCGAACCACGCGCCGTAGTTCTCGACGAGCTCTGTGTTCGAGGCCTTCATCCATGCATAGGGCGACTGGTCGCGCCCGAGGCCGCCGTCGGCGAATTTCGTGCTCGAACCGGCATAGACGAGCTTGCAACCGCGCCTGCGCCAATACTCGAAGACGCGGAACGCGCCATGCACATTGCTCTCCCACACAAGCTCAATATCTTTGAAGCTCTGCTCGACGCGCGAGTACTCGCCGAGCTGGTAGATAACGACGGGCCTTTCATGCCCCAGAAGCGCCTCTATGTCTCTCGTGTGCCCCTCCACGTACTCCGCGCCTTCGATGTGGTTCTCTTTGCGTCCGATGAAGTAGTTGTCGAGGCTGACGACGCGGTACCTCGGCAGTAGGAGCTCGATGAGCGAGGGGCCGATCAGTCCGGCTCCACCTGTGACTATCACCGTACCCTTCGTTTTCACAACTATCTCATTATCACACATTGCAACGCGCGTCGAGCAGATCTCTCTCCCAAATTCAGCGAGCGGGCGTGAGCGATTTTGGGGTCTTCGCGGAGGCGCGCGGGCGCCGAGCGGGTGAGATGCGAACACTTGAAGCATCGCAAGACCTTTTGAGATATTTTCGAGCCATGCGAAGAAAATATCCAAAAGGTGTACTGTTCCTGTAAGGAACATTTTTTCAACAGAAAAATATGCGATCCCAAAACGCTCACATCCGCGAGCGTCACCCTTCAATGATGTCCCACTCCTTCTTCGCGGAGAGTCGCGCGAAGAGCGCCGAACCCGCGCCCGCGAGCGTAATGGCACATGCGCCGAGCCACCATCCCCACGAAGATCGCGCGGCGGACGCTGATGCGGTCTGCGGGAGCGACTCTCCGAGAGCGACTCCGGACGGCGCGATTTCCTCGTCAGGCGTTTCGGCGTCGCGAAGAGAGGGCGCGGGAGCGGGAGCGTACGAAGCATGCGTACCTGAAAAACCCTTTGTTTGAGCCGCCGCAAACGCCTCAACCGGTTGAGGCGTTTGCGGCGGCCCGGAGGCGTCCGCCGTATCGGCCCCGTCCGCGCGAAGCGCGAGAGCGCCGTCGGGGTAGTAGATCGCGGTGGAAGACGCCGGATAGAAGCCGAGCGTCTGCGCGGAGAGATGCATCGTCTGCCCGGCGAGTATTATCGAGTGCGCGGGAAGCGCGAACGACCGGCCGAGAGATTTCACGGTCCAGCCCGAGACGTCGAGCTCGCGCCCCGCGCGGTTCTCGATCCCGAGCGCGTCAGGAAAAATCGAGAGCGACATCCGCGCGGGCTCGGCCATAACGATGACGCGGTCGGAGGCGCGCTCGTCCTCCGCTATCGTGAGGACGACGGCGTAGCGTCCGGGCCGCTCGAAGCGGTGCGCGACGACCGCGCCGCGCGCCGTCGAGCCGTCCCCGAAATTCCACGAGAAGAGGAGATGATCGACGGCGACGCCCTTTTCGTTCCGCGCGGCGGCGCGGAAAGCCGCATCGGCGCCGACGAGCACTACGCGGTCGCCTCCGGCGTCGAGAGAAATGTCAGGAGGCTTCCAGATGTCGTACGAGCCGGAGCCCGAAGAAGACGGTTCTGCCGCCGAGCTCGCGGGCGGCGGGGAGGGCGTTGGATTCTGGGAACCCGCCGCGAGCGTTCCGCTTCCGGGAGAAGGGGCACCCGGCGCGAGCTCCGCGCTCGAAACGCTCTGCCTATGGAGCGAATTGCCGTCGCCTCCCGCGCCTATCTCCTTCGCGTACGAGAGGGAGTCGGCGGCGGCGCCGTCCGCGTTGATGAGAGAAACCGCGCCGGAGGCGTTGTTGAGATCGAGCACCGTGTCGATGACGGTCGCGACCCCCGGGTACAGCGCGCGGAACGTCGCCGCGTCGTCCGTGAGGATCGCGTAGGCTCCGGGGGAAAGCGCGAGGGAACCCGTGCCGCCGTTTGCGGGCGGTTCGTTCAGAATGTGGTTGGAGCCGTCGTTTATTTTCCACCCCGAAAGATCCACGGACGAACTTCCCGCATTGAATACCTCGACCCATTCGCGCTTGTCGTCGGCGCCGATCTCGCTCGAGACGTCGTACATGATCTCCGAGATGACGACCTGCCCGTCAGCGACAGTCGGAACTGACAGGATAAAAAAACCGGGGAGGCTGGCGAGAGCCGCAATAGCGATCGACGATCTATCGCTCATGGTCCTCGCCACCGTTCAAGACGCGCTGGAGCTCCTCGTGCGGCACTTCGCGCGGCGTTTCTTCCGCGCGCCACCCCGGCGCGGGCGCGGAGGGTGGGCTGATTGCGGAGGCTTCGCGCTCGTCCGCGCGCGCCACCTGCTCACGCATCGCACAGCGGTCTGTGCCGCGAGGAGCGCGGCGCGCAGAGCGCCGCGATCGGGCGCGGGCGCCGCGAGGAACGGGCGCTCGCGGACGCTTCCGCGCGCGGGATCCGCCTGCACGAAGGAGCCGCTTCGCGGCCGGTCGTTCCTTTGAAAAGAACGGCGATCGTTCCCTGCGCTCCTCTGCCCGGCATTCCTGCCGAAGCTCCCGCCATCGCGCCCTTGTTGCGCCTTCTGCGCCGGCGCGAAATCCTTCTGGCGTTTCGCTATCAAGGCCTCGATCTCCGCGCGCGCGCGCGAGTATTGCGCGCGCGAATTCCTGACCACGTCGTCGCGGTACGAGATGGGCGGCAGTTCGATGGGCGGAATGGTTTCCGCGGAGAAAGGAACGGAGCCGACGCCGTCTATCATGAGCGTCAGGTAGATCTGTCCGATGCCAAGCCCTACGAGATCCTGGGCTAAAAAAGTCGGCTCGAATACGGTCGTCAATATCTCTGCATCAAAAGGCCCGACGCGGAAACATATCAGGGTACCGACGTTGCCGAATACCGCATCACGCACCTCCTCTTCCATTTGCTCGATGTATTGGTTCGCGAGCGTGAGCGCGAGCTTGTACTTGCGCGACTCGGAGAGAATGTCGGCGAACGCCTCGTTCATCATCGACTGGAACTCGTCGACATAGAAGTAGCAGCGCGGAAGTTGTGCGAGGCGAGCGGCGGGCTCGTCGGCGCGCGACATCGCAGCGAGATATATCTTAACTACGAGCATCGAGCCGAGTAGCGCCGCGTTCGTCTCGCCCATCCTGCCCTTCGAGAGGTTGACGATGAATATTTTTTTCTCATCCATCATTTTGCGGAGATCGAACGACGAACGCGGCTGCCCGACGATGTTGCGGATCAGGGGGTTGGAGGTGAACTGGCCGACCTTGTTCTGAATGGCGGGTGTCGCTTCGCGGGTATAGGTATCGGTAAAGCTCGCGAATTCCTCGACCCAGAACGAGCGCACGATCGGGTCTGTTATATTTGCGACGACCGACGCGCGGAAGAGCTTGTTGGTGAGCATTTTGTTGACGTCCAAGAGGGTCGAGTCGGGATACTCCAAAAGCGCGAGCATCGTGTTCTGCAAAATGTATTCCATGCGCGCGCTCCACGCGTCCACCCAGATGCGGCGAAAAGCGCCGATGAGGCCGGAAACGACGAGGTGGCGCTTATCGTAGCCGACGTCTTCCATCACGTTGAAGCCGATGGGGTAGTCGGTGTCGAAGGGAGCGAAGTAGACGACGTCTTTGATGCGCTCGTGCGGCACGAAATCGAGAAGGCGCTCGGCGGTCGAGCCGTGCGGGTCGATGAACGCGATACCTTCGCCGTTTTGGATGTCCTGGATCGCCATGTTTTCAAGCATGGTACTCTTACCCATGCCGGTTTTTCCGATGACGTAGATGTGTTTGCCGCGATCGCCGGCACGTATGCCGAACATCTCGCGCTTTCCGCGGGTGTGCGTCGCCGCGAAGTACGTAACGCGGCGATCATCGTCCCGCTCTTCGGGATTCATTCCGCCATTATACTCCCTTTGTATAGTCCGCTATTGCGATTCCAGCACCTGACGGAGGCTCGTGTATCTGTTGGCCGGATCCCAGAAAAACCATGAGGTAAGGCCGGCGTCGTATGTGGCCTTCGTCTGCGCGAGGATGTCGGCGGGGAGGTAGTCCTTGCCGTAATCGAAGTCCTGGAGCCACGGGCGGAGCTTCAGCGGCGAATAGGAGGGCTTCTCATACATCGCGGGCGTGGAAGTGCCGATGCGCGTATGAGCCAAAGAGCCGATCGGGGTCGTCGTCGCGACTGCTCGTCGCACCGCTTCCGCCATCGATGTGTAGACCACTTTGTAGGGGTCGCTATTCGGATTCGAAAGTCCTGCGAAGCCCTTGTTGTAGTGCGAGGGGTAGACCATCGGCGCCACGTAATCAAAGTACGGCAATGCCCGTTCAAGCTGTTGGCCGATGCCGAGATCGTCGGTTAGGACCGTCGTGTAGCCAAAAAGATCTACCGACATGACGACGCCTGTCGGTTTTATCTCTCTCTGCAAATACTTGAAGAATTTCTCAAGTTCTCCTGCGCGGTCGGCCGATGGGTACACGATGTCCGACATGGGGCCGTCGGAAGGCCAGCGTACGTAGTCGTAGTTCAGTTCGTCGAACCCGAGCGCGTACGACTCTTTCGAGAGCTCGACGATGTACTCCCAAAAAGGGTGCGCGTTGACCGCGACGAATGAAAGGCCTTTGTTGTCTTTCCACGGCTGTCCCGGGCGCGCCTTGCTCTGTACTGACTGTTCCGGATTATTCTTCGTATAGAACGGATCTTGGAACACCGTGATGCGCCCGATGACATAAATACCCTTATCGTGCAGGTGCTCGACGAACTCTTTCATGTCGGCCGCTCCGCACTTCGCGGCCTGCCAGGCGGGCATGAGATTCTCGCTCGCGGGTCTGAAGCCGATCGTGCCCGAATAATCCTTGATGTCGATGACGAGCGCGTTCAGTTTCGTACTCTCAATGAAGCTGACGAGCGAATCGCGGAGCGATGGCGTGCCGACCGCGCATTGCGTCATGTATATCGCGTACATCGGCTCCGGCGTCGGCAGATGCTTCACGGAAAGCGCCGGCGGCTCGAATAGGAGTTCGGGAGTGGTCGAAGCCGTGCGGACGAACGAGATCTGGGGAGCGGCGGAAGCCGCGGCGGCGGTGATGCCCGCAACGACGATGAACCCGCCGGCGGAAAACGCGACCCGCCTATTCCAGCCCTTCTTTTTGCTCATGTGCGGGAAGCGGCGGAGCGCTCTCCGCGAAAGTTCCGTTCTTCCTCTCCACAGGCGGCGCGCCGCGGCTTCTTTGCCGCACGACGATGCCGAGCGCGACGATGAGAACGCCAGCGAGGAATAAAAGCACGGTGTCCCAGCTGTTGGGAAATCCGAGAAATGGCAGTACGGCCACAAAGGCTCCGGCGAACATGATGAGCGCGTCGAGGGTCATGCCGAACAGTATACCCGACAATGTATGGAGGCCCTACTTTCTCTCCATTCTCCTCATTCGTTGCAGATTTCTCGCCGTCTATTACTATATATTCCCGTGGCATTGGACTCACATCAGAAAGGCACGCTACGACAAATCGGCGACACAGCTGACGTTGCGACCGACGCCCTAGAAGCGGTAGATATAGGCACAGAGATCCTACACAAGGCAACAGAGGGTTTGCGTACGGCTTTAAATTTTTTTGGCTTTGCCCGCAGTTCGCAAAAATTCGTGGAGGCGCTAGTAAAGAACAAATATATGGACAATCGTACCGCTCAGTGGCTTGCAAAACTTCCTGTCCTCAAAATAATGCAAGTTGTGAGTGTCGTGCTATCTACACAAATACCCGCAGACATGACACAAAAGAAATTTGCCGACTCGCTGAAGACCGTGCAAGGAATCTCGCAACTCGCTGAAAAATCCAAAAATCAAATGCTGATGCAACACCAGGTCGCCGAATCCCCTGAAATGCAGCTCCGGCATTTCATCGACGAGGTACGCGGGCCAGCGACGGAACTACGCAAGGAATTCGGAATGACCACTGATCCGGTGAAGTTTCAAGCATATCGCTTCTTGGTCGCGAACATCTTCATTGATTATAACAACCGCATTGCGCGGGAGGGTTTGGCAAAAATTACCGGTTTTAATAGAGAAATCGAAGGAATTGTCGGTGTTCCGATAGACGTTGTCGACTTGTACAAAGACGAGGCTGAATACAGAAAAGATTACGCGCTTTTCAAGAAGACACTGTTCGAAATGTACGGTTCGGAAGCATGTGAGAAAGTCCAAGCAATTGTGCAAGACGACCGAATACTTGAGCATTATGAGGTTCTCGATCTCGCAAACGACGATCAGCCAGGATTCGAGGAATATAGAACGAACAACAAGGAGCGGATTGATAAGGCGATCGCATATTTTCAGAAGGATAAAACTCTAGAAAAAGTCATCGGATTCGTTCATCCCGAAGTAACTCGGTTTTCAGATGACAAGCGCGGCAAGAAGGTTTCGCTCGATATTCCGGACAAACTGACTACTTAATTCACAATGACGACAAATTCTCCGCGGGCTTTTTTGCCTTTCTCGAGCTGCGTAGCAAGCTCTGCGGGCGTACCAGAGAGAACTTCTTCGTGGATCTTGGTGAGTTCTCGCGCGACGGTAATGCGAGATTTGGGAGCGACTTTTTCTAATTCAGACAACAATTTAAGAATGCGGTGCGGGGATTCGTAGAGTACAACCGGGATTTTGCTCGTTGCGATTTCCTTCAGAGTTGTCTGACGACCCTTTTTGTGCGGCAGGAAACCTAGGAAGACAAAAGTGTCGACGGGTATACCCGCAACCGAGAGTGCCGCGGTCAGAGCCGACGGACCGGGGACCGCTTCTATCTTCGCTTCCGGCGCGTATTCGCGCACATAGGCCACGAGTCGCGCGCCCGGATCCGATACACCCGGCGTACCAGCGTCGGTCACGTATGCGACATGCTCCCCGCGAGCGAGTCGTTCAACGACCTCGTCTGCCCTTTTGTGTTCCGTCGCCGCGTCAAGTCGAAATACTGATTTGCGAAGGCCGTAATGGTTGAGGAGCTTCAAGATAACGCGTGTGTCTTCTGCATAGATGCAGTCGCACTCCTTGAGGTTCCAAAGCGCGCGGAACGTGAGATCGCCCAAATTCCCTATCGGCGTCGCGACGATTGAAAGCGTTCCCATACTATGCAGGGATAATTCCTAAAATTAGTCCGATATGAGTGCGGATATCCGCGAGGACTGCCGGTGATACTTTACCCACGCGGCGCAAAGCGCGTGCATCGATGTCAATTGTCTTGTGTTGGTCGGACAAGACCGTGCCAACGATTTCGCCCTTTGTGAGGGAAACTTCATTTGCATATCCTTTCGTCTGCGAAGTAATCGGACATACGGTGCAAAGTCCGCTCGCTTTCGTATAAGAACGCACTGAAACTACAACGGCCGGACGACGTCCAGCTTGCTCATGACCGCGCGTTCCCGAGTAATCTACCCACACGATATCGCCCGCATCGGGTACGTAACGCACTACTACCATACCTCACGACCCTGGGTCACACCGAAGTCAACAAGATCGTGCTTGTCGCGCCTCGATACGCCACGCACGAGATCTTTAAGTGTGAGACGTTTTTGAGGAGATTTTTTCGTAAGGACAATCGAAGAACCGCGTAAAGTCGTCTGAACCTCCGCATGTGCAAGACCAAGGGTATCGACAAACGCTTTTGGTAAGAGCACTCCGTGTCCATTCCCCCATTTTCGTACGGAGGTAATCCGGACCTGCTCCGCTACAGTTGTTTTCATACCGAGAAGTTTAAACAATGTATAAACAGTTGTCAAATGACCTTATTGTAAGTTCAGCGATATCTGAAACCTCCCTTAAATGATCAATCGCTTCAAATCCGACTACTGAAGACAGTGCCAGTACCCATCATGCCATACTCGCTCCGCTCGTTTAGCCGGCGCTTGCTCGGAAACGAGAGCAAGCTCTCGCTTCTCTCGCTTCGCTAGGCTATAGTCTCTTCTGATGCGCAAAAAGGCTCACTTCATCGGCATCGCGGGCATGGGCATGAGCGCGGTCGCCATCCTCCTCAAGGAACAAGGCTGGCTCGTGGGCGGCTCCGACAGCGAAGCATACCCGCCTGCGACGAGCCAGCTTGAACGGCACTGCATTCCCTACGCGACGCGCTACGATCCCGGGAATATTCCAAAAGACGCGGATCTCATCGTCGTCGGCATGAATGCGAAGCTGAAGCGCGAGAACAATCCGGAAGTGAAAGCCGCATACGATTCCGGCATTCTCATGACCCCGTTCCCGAAAGTGCTTGGTGATATCGTGCGAAAAAGAAAGCCGATCGTCGTCGCCGGTTCCTATGGAAAATCAACGATTACGTCTCTTCTTGCGTGGTGCCTTTCGCGTTCGGGAATTGGTGCGGGCTGGTTTATCGGCGCTTCTCCCGAAGGAATGGAACCGTCACACCTTGGCACTCATCCGGTCTTTGTCCTCGAAGGAGATGAATATCCGACCTCACACGACGACTTACGGCCCAAGTTCGCGCATTACAACGCGCATGACGCGCTCATAACGGCCGTGACGCATGATCACGTGAATATCTACAAGACCCAGCGGGAGTTTTCAGAACCTTTCCGCGCGCTCGCCGCCGGCCTTCCCGATGACGGGATACTTCTCTTGTGCGCGGACGAGCCGAACGCCGCGTCGCTTGGAAAAGAGACGCGAGCGCGCGTCACTCTCTACGGCATGACGAGTTCGTCCGAGTGGTACGCAAACGATATCTCACGCGGAGAGGTGACGAGTTTTGATCTCATGCGCGGCTCGGAGAAAATTGCACGACTTTCGACCTCTCTTATAGGCGATCACAACATTCAAAACGTCGTCGGCGCCTCGGCAATGCTCTTGGAAAAAGAGCTGATTACACCAGAACAACTCGCGGAATCTGTCAGAGATTTCAAAGGCCTCGCGCGCCGCCTCGACAAAAAGACCGCGCGTTCGTCCGTTCCCGCATACGAAGGGTTCGGCTCGTCGCGCGAGAAACTTCGCGCCGCGATCGTGGCGATAAAAGCACAATACCCCGAAAAACGCCTCGTCGTCGTCTTCGAGCCGCACACGTTCAGTTGGCGCAATAAAATGATGTTGCATTGGTTCGACGATGCATTCGAGGGCGCCGGGCTCGTAATCCTCTACAAACCGGCCGAGCAGGGAGCGGCGACGCACGAGCAGAGCACGCAGGAAGAAATGACAGAGCGA
>Ga0076007_101_pt1 | contig 26230 bp, 29 predicted proteins | sample RifGroA2_FD_68070 | JGI IMG/M metagenome (GOLD analysis project Ga0076007, IMG submission 68070) | Parcubacteria (Kaiserbacteria) bacterium GW2011_GWA2_58_9 | reverse complement strand
CGAAGGATAGCTCGGGTAGCTTGGGAAACTCGGGAAGCCGGGATTCCGCACCTGTACCGGAGGCGCCGAAGCAAAACTCTGCGGCGTCGAACAGCTGAAACAGCTCGGGCTCGAATAGCTGTCGTAGACATCCGTGTAGCTGTCCGTGTACGAATACTTCACGTCGTATTCATCGTAGTAGACGTCCGTGTACTTCGGCGTATAGCCAGTATCCCAACTGTAGTTGTATGGGTCGCTTCCGGTGTCCCAACTGTAGTTGTATGGGTCGCTTCCGGTGTCCCAACTGTAGTTGTATGGGTCGCTTCCGGTGTCCCAGCTGTAGTTATACTCTTGAGCGAAAGTTACCGAACTCACGCTGAAAACAAGCGCAAGCGCGGCGAGAGCGCTCAGGATAGCTTTGGGCACGAAGCCAGTACCAGAAAACATGATTGGTTTATGCATAGTCTGAGCTTAAAGTTTTTTGATAATCACCTACAGCCGATAATTGCGTTGTATACCAGAACAAGAATAAGATGTCAAGTATTTAGGAATTTGAGGAAGCGCGGCGGCACATGCGGCCGCGCTTCCCCACCTAAACCCAACCGAGGGCCTAGGCTTTTCGTTCAACTGCGGGACGGCGGACGCGACGCCTCGCAGGCCTTGCGATGCGTCTCCGCATCGCCGCCCATGGTCGCGGTTTGGTCGACGAGCCGGATGCGCCCGCCGAGCTCCTTCCACTCGATGGCGTAGAGGCGCCACACGACGGCGTCCTTGTCATCGACATCGCACACTGCTTGGTGTGCGCGACCGATGGCGAGCATGGTTGGCAAGCCAATCTTGCCCACGCCGCCGGGAGCCCGAAGCCGAACATTGGTACCGGCAGGGCCGGCAACCGGAACGTCCAGCACCGTGAGGCCGTCGCCACCTGACGGGTTGCACTTCCTGATCGAGCCGAGGTCCGCGCCGGCGCCCGAGAACGTAACGATGATTTCGTTCCGGGGCGCCTTGACGTTCGGACGCTCGAGTTCCACCAGCTTGCAGCCCGTGGGGAGCGGGGCGGCTGACGCGGGGAGAGCGAAGGTCGCGGCAACGAGGCCCGCCGCTAGGGCAGTCATGATTTTCATGGCTAGTTCCTTTACCGGGCCCTCGACCGGCGGTTGATTGAGAGGGCTCGCTATGCACGAGTTGTCGCGCACACAGAGCCCCCACAATCATTTTGCTGAGCGATAAGTGAAAGAACGCGGCCTTATGGGCCTAGCGCTGCGGTCGAAAAAGACGGCAATGCTGGACACACAAGGGGTACGAAAGAGCGAGCATTTAATCACAGAGAAGTGGAAATGTCAAGTATCGACAAGGTGGCCGGGGCGGAAGAAACAATTTCTCCCGCCCGAGCCAAGGACCCATTCACGGGGTCGGAACACGCGCCGGCGGCCTATCGTTCGTGGGACCGGGCCGCAGGTGCGGCATAATCCAGTTCCAGATGTCGGCCGCGATGACCACTGTCAGGACAGCGGCCACCTCGAAGAACGGTGGAACCAGTCGTCCTTGCGTCCAAAGCCAGAACGCGAGTGCGAGCGGGTACGCCTGAATGAGCGTCCCCGAAATCGCGATGCGGGTCCACTTCCCGCTTCCCGGTCCATGAGGCCTCACCGTGGCCGACCAACCGTTGACTGCGGTGAGCACGACTGCGGCGAGCGCCGACGATAGCATCGGCGAGGTCTGCACCCCACCGATGACCCACCCCACATACTCTGGAATATAGCCGTTCCAGAAAATGAGGTGGCCGATCGCGGCCGTGATTCCGGCGAGAACAAAGCGGAGGGCGAAAATCGTGCCCCCCATTCCAGTGAAGTACTCGGGGCGCATGGGGCCCTCCTTTTCAGTTCAAGGTTTCGATGTGGGCCGTTTACTTGACCCGGCGGATATTTACCGGAAAGAGTATATTACAAAAACTTGAAAAGTCAAGAACTAACGGGGACAAACTAACGGGGACAGGCACAATTATTATCGACTTTCTGTGCCAGAACTAACGGGGACAGGCACAATTATTATCGACTTTCTGTGCCATAATGTAGCTCATGGGTCGCGTAGCTCGTACTGATATCGGCAATCACGTGTATCACGTCATCAACCGCGCCGTCGGACGATTTCAAATTTTCAACGGTGACGAAGACTACCGCATGTTTCAAGAGATGTTGCTCGAGGCCAAGGAAATGGTCGACATGCGTATTCTTTCTTTTTCTCTCATGCCGAATCATTGGCATCTCCAATTGTATCCCGAGAACGACGGCGACATGGGCGAGTTTATGCACTGGATCACCAATGCGCACACGCGCCGCGTGCATGCGCTCACCGAGACGATCGGCACGGGCCCCCTGTATCAGGGACGCTACAAATCGTTTCTCATACAGAAAGACGAACACTTGCTCGCGGTGTTGAAATATATCGAGCGTAATCCGGTGCGCGCCAAGATGGTGAAGACGCCAGAAAAGTGGCGTTGGGGAAGCGCGCAGGTGCGACTCTTTGGCTCGCCAAAGATGAAAAAGATTTTGTCGGAATCTCCGGTTCCGCTACCACGCAACTATCAAAAATGGATTCGTGAGCCGGACAAAGAAGATGATCTGGAGGAAATTCGGGGATCTGCACAACGCGGGACACCACTTGGCCGCTCCACGTGGGTGGAAAACATGATCAATCAATATAGCTTACAGGCAACAGCGCGGCGGCCAGGCAGGCCCGCTTCGCATTAGACCACGACTTTGCCGAAATAATTGTGCCTGTCCCCACTCCCGCCTCCCCACTCCCGCCCCCACTCCCGTTTCCCCACTCCGTTTGTATCATCGTCTTGTGGAGGTTTAACCTCCACATTTGGTGAAGGAGAAGGAGGTTAAACCTCCACATTCCGAAGCGGTGCATGGGGAAGCGCGCGAGATGGAGGCAGTGCAACAAGTCCAGAAGGAAGGTGTGGCGACGATGAAGGCGCTTGTGGCGCTCAAAGAATCGCTTGAGAAAAGCGGGCAGGGTCAGTAGCCTATATCGACGGCGTAGCCGATATCTATCGGTTTGCCGATGTCTACCGCATACCCGATCGGCGCCGCATATCCAATGGGCGCGGCATAGCCGATGGGCGCCGCGTAGCCGATCGTTTGCGCGTATCCGATCGGAGCGGCGTAGCCGATAGAGACAGGGTATCCGATGGGAACGGGATAGCCGATCGTCTGGGAATAGCCGATGGGGACTCCATAGCCGATGGACGCCGGATACCCTATCGGAGCGCCGTATCCACCCGATGCTCCGAAGCCGCTCGAAGCGGGAGAGCCGGAGTAGCCGGGATGAGCGAAGTACGCGCCGTAGCCGCCCGGCCCGGGAGAGCCGGTGTACCCGGGCTCCGCGACATATGTCGAATATCCGATCGGCTGGTACTCGTATGCATAGCAGTCGTAGCCGTAGCCGCACGCCCATGTGGACGCGGGCGCAAGAAGCGCGGATATGATGAGTACGCTGATGATCGTTACGGTTTTAGGCATACTGCTTTGTCGTTACAGTGCCGCAACGAAGTCGGCTTCGAGGATATAGCGCGCGCTCTTCCCCGTGAGCGTGTCGCAGGTGACGAGCGTGAGCTTCCGCCCCAGGGTCGGCGAGAGGTCGATGACGGCGTCGCTCGCGTCGGCCTTCCGCACCGAGGTTACGTTGTAGACGTAGGAGCGCCCGCCGCCCTGCACCGTGATGGCATCGCCCGGCGAGAGCTCCGGAACCCTGTTGAACGCCTTGTACATCTGATTCCTGATGACAGGCAGGTGCGAAGTGTGCGCGAAGACGAGGACGTTCCCTTTCTCGCCGAGCCGCGCGGAATCCACATAGCGCACCGGCCCTTCCTTGAGGCGTTCGTCGAGAGCCGCGATGTCGCGCGTCTGCGGATTCTGGACCGGGAGGTCGAGACCGATGGCCGAAATAAGTATCCGCTCGGGCAGAATAGCGGCCTCCCCGCCGGATTGAGGTTTAACCTCGATATCCGTTCCAAGTTCTGGAAGTTGCGAGAGAGCGACCGAATCGCGGCACGAACTATCGAGATAGCACGGCACGAAGCCGACCGAGTCGGCGGCCGAAAGCGAGAGAAAGAAAATGACGATAGTCGCGGCCGCGAATACCGGCGCGGGAGCGCGTCTGGGCGCTAGAGAGAAATCTGCCATGAAGGCGAAACGGTACACTATAATTTACCCCTTGTCAATCCCCTAAAAGACGAAGGACCGTCCTTCGTCTACGAAGGACGGTCCTTCGTCTCGTCTCTTCGTCGAAACCCTCGATACCTTGACAATGCGAGAATATGTAGTAGCATAGTACATTATATGGCTGACATCCCGCAGAGCGCTCCGCGGACGCCGTACCCGGCGGAAGAACCGCGAGCGAGCCTCCTCTCCAACATCCTCGCGATAGTCGGGTTCATCATCCTCATCGTCGTCGTCATCTGGGGGCTCGTCCACCTCGCGGGAATTTCCCGCACGTGGCTCTCTTCCCTCTTCGGCGGAGGAGCGAGCGCGATCGAGGTCTCGGCGCCGGAGCGGGCTGTTTCCGGCGTTCCCTTCGACGTTTCGTGGAAGTATAACGAGCCGGTCGAGGGCACGTACGCATTCCTTTACCAGTGCCGGAGCGGACTCCAATTCCAGACGCCCGGACCTTCTGGCAACATGAGCATCCCCTGCGGCGCCGCGTTCACCCTCGCGAGCGCGACCAAGGAAATCTCACTGACTCCCTTCCTGGGGAGTGATGGTGCGCTCGACGTTCCCGTCTCCATCGTCTTTATGCCGAACGCCACGTCGACGGATTCGACAAGCTCACCGCAAGCAGGCGCGGGGCAAGCGGCACAGCAGGCGCAGGGAAGCGCGACGGTGACGATAACGCCCGCTGAAGCTCCCGCGCCCGCGCCGGCCCCCGAACCCCCCGCGCCGACACCCTCCCCGGTCCCTGCGCCGCCGCCAGTTGCTAGAACGCCCGCCGATCTCTCTGTGCGCATTGTCTCCGTCACCTCCGACGGCTACGGCAACGGCGCCGCCGTCTTCGACATCGCGAACGTCGGCGGCTCCTCAAGCGGCGCGTACCACTTCTCCGCCAGCCTCCCGACCCGATCGGGGTATGCGTACACATCGCCTGCCCAAAGTCCACTCGCGCCTGGCTCGCACATCGTATCGACCCTGCGCTTTTCGCAGGCCGTCTCCGGAGTGTTCACCGTCTCTATCACCACTCCCGACGCCAACCAGAGCAACAATTACGCTAGCCAGTTCCTTAACGCGCCTTACTACAACTACAACGATGCGTACAACTACCTGCCCACCGGTCAGGCGGGCAACTATCCGTACTCTCCCTACGGGGCGATGCCGTACCAAACGCAATACTCCTCGGCCTACTATCCATACTCCTCGTACGGCCAGTACCCTTATGCGTACCAGCCGTACTCTCCGCAGTACTACGGCGGAGAGTACTACCAGCAGTCTCCCTACTCCGCGTACTACCCGTACGCATATTGATAGCTGTCAGCTGAAAGCTGAAAGCTGAAAGCTGAAAGCTGAAAGCTATTCAGATATCCAGCGTCGCTTCTTTTGCGTGGCTTTGGATGAACGATTTGCGCGCCGGGACGTCGGTGCCCATGAGCATGTCGAATATTTTGTCGGCCTCCTGCGCGTCCTCTACCGTCACCTGCTTCAGGATGCGCCGCGCCGGGTCCATGGTCGTCTCCCATAGCTCCTCCGCGTTCATCTCGCCCAAACCTTTGTACCGTTGAATGGATAGCTTCGAGCTTCTAGCTGCTGGCTTCGAGCTTTCAATTTCTTCCCCGCCGTCAACTGTCAATTGTTGACTGTCAACTTCTTCCACCTCCATTTCTTTGCCGGCTATCTTCACGCGCTCGGCATCGGAATACGCGTAGAAAATCTCCTTCCCTTTCTTTATCTTGAAAAGCGGCGGCTGTGCGATGTAGATGTAGCCGCCGTCTATGACGGGGCGGAAGTGGCGGTAGAGGAGCGTGAGGAGGAGCGTGCGGATATGCGCGCCGTCCACGTCGGCGTCGGTCGCTATGATGACCTTGTGGTAGCGCAATTTGGCGATGTCGAAAATGTCGCCGATCGCGGTCCCGAGCGCGACGACGAGGTTCTTTATCTGCTCCGAGGAGAGCATTTTGTCGAGCCGCGCGCGCTCGATGTTGAGTATCTTTCCGCGCAAGGGCAGTATGGCCTGAATGCGCCTGTCGCGTCCCATCTTCGCCGTGCCGCCCGCGGAATCCCCCTCGACGATGAAAAGCTCGGCCTCCTCCGCGCGCTTCGTCTGGCAATCCGCGAGCTTTCCCGGAAGGGTCATCCCGTCGAGCGCGCCCTTGCGCAGTATGGAATCCTTCGCCGCCCTCCACGCTCCCCAATTTCGATTTCGTCTGCCCCTCGAACTGCACCTCGCGCATCTTGACGGAGACGACCGCCGTGAGGCCTTCCAGCACGTCGTCGCCCGTGAATGTTTCGCTCTCTTTGCTCCCGTTCTTCACCTGCGCGTTCAGGGTGCGCGTGAGCGCCGCCTTGAATCCCGTCACGTGCATGCCGCCCTCGGCGTTGTAGATGTTGTTGGCGAACGCCGAGAGTCGCGCGGAGACGTCGTCAACGTACTGCAGTGCGATCTCAACCTGCACGCCGTCCTGCTCCTTCTCCGCGTAGAAAACGTTCTTGTAGATGGACTCAAGATGCCGGTTTTGGAACGCGACGAGCGAGCGCAGGCCGCCCTCGAAGTAGAAGGTCATTGAGGGCGCGTCGATGCCGAGCTCACGGAGGTAAAAGACACCCTCGAACTGCGGCAAGGACGGTCCTTGGGATCCCTTAAGGACCGTCCTTGCCGCATCCTCCGCGTTGCGAAGGTCGATGATCGAGATACGAAGGCCCTTCACGAGATACGCCTGCTGGCGCATGTGCGAGACGATGGTCTCCCAATTGAATTCGCGCTCGGGAAAAACCTTCGGGTCGGGCTCGAAGACGACGATCGTGCCGTGGAGACCGGAGGCCCCGATCTTCTTCACCTTCGAGACGGGCTTGCCGCCGTCTTTGTACTCCTGCGCGTATTTCCCGCCGTCGCGATGTACCTCGGCGCGCACCGAAACCGAAAGCGCGTTGACGACCGAGACGCCGACGCCGTGCAAGCCGCCGGAGACTTTGTATCCTTCCCCGCCGAATTTTCCTCCGGCGTGGAGCTTCGTCATCACGGTCTCGAGCGCGGAGACTTTCGTCTTCGGGTGGATGTCAACGGGAATCCCGCGGCCGTTGTCGGCGACGCGCACGCGGTTGCCTGGCAGGAGCGCGATCTCGATGTCGTTCGCGAACCCTCCCATCGCCTCGTCGCGCGAGTTGTCGAACACTTCCCAGACGAGATGGTGCAGGCCCGCGCTCCCGGTCGTCCCTATGTACATGCCAGGCCGCCGCCGCACGGCCTCCAGCCCCTCAAGAACCGTAATGTCACTCGCCCCGTACGATCCTGCTGAACGAGTTTGCCCCATTTTAGGGGCAATTTCTTTGACCTTTTTTGCTTTAGTTTTAGCCATTGTTCGTCTATTCAGTGTAGCAAAAAAAGGACCGGTTGGCTAGAGCATGTTTGGAAACCCCTCCCTGCCTGCGCGGCGAACCTTCGGACTGCGACGCTTCGTCTCGGGAACCCGGGTTTCCAAACATGCTCTAGTGAAAATCAACGGGGGTGTGTAGTATGTCTGGATATCGTAAAAAGACGCGGCATGAGCGAATACGTCATTTCTGGGGACGAGGAGAAAAAAATCCTGCATGCGCTGGAGCGCCGGAGCGACGCCGAAACCGCGCGCATAAAGCGCTACCTCGGCATGCCCGACCTCTCGCGCACCGAAGGAAGCCCCATCAAAGAGCTCGTCGGGAGAATAACGTCGATACGGGATTTTAAGACGTTCGACGTGATACGCACTCCGGAGATAGTCCCGACGGATGTCGCGTTCGATCTATTCGATTTCGCCGAAAATCATACTGCGCGAAGCACATCGGACACGTACTACACCGATGACGCCCACATACTGCGGCCCCACACGACCGTGATGTGGTACTACTATCTCGGCCTCGACGACGTGAAGGAGCGCCTCGCAAGAGGCGAGGACATCGGCGTCTTTTCCTACGGCAAGGTGTACCGAAAAGACGAGATAGACAAGACGCACATGAACGTCTTCCACCAGATAGACGCCCTGTATCTCTGCCCGAAAGAGAAAAAGACGATACGACTGGAAGACCTGCAGGACGTCGAGGCGACGATCGTGAAGTCGGTTTTTGGCGAGACGATAGAGTACCGCTTCCACGAAGAGACGTTCCCCTACACGCACCCCTCGACCGAGATAGAGATGAAAAAAGGAAACGACTGGGTGGAAATACTTGGCAGTGGGGTCGTCAAAAGTTCGGTGCTCGAAAAACTCGGGGTGGATGCCGGCGTTTACAACGGCTGGGCGTTCGGGTTCGGCCTCGAGCGCTTCGCCATCATGAGCATGGAACTGCCCGATATCCGGCTCCTGTGGTCGGAAGACCCGCGGGTCGTTAAGCAGTTGCGATTGGGACAAACGTACCGGGAGGTGAGCAAGTATCCCGGGATCATTCGCGACATCTCGTTCGTCGTCAAAAGCGATTTCGTGCCGAACAATTACTTCGACCTCATCCGCGAGACGGTGGGAGACGATATCGTCGAAGAAGTAAAGCTCTCGGATACGTACGAGGATGCCGAAAAATTCGGCGCGAGCAAGGTGAGTTATACCTACCGCATCGTCTACCGTTCGCGGGAGAAGACGCTCACGAACGCCGAAGTGGACGAACTGCACAAGAAGCTCGAACGGGCGACGGTCGAACAGTGCGGCGCGGCTCTGCGGTAGCGCGATTTTTCCATCATCGCCGCGCTCGGAACCGAGGGCCCTTCTCGCTTCTCTCACTGCGCTAGCAGAACCCATCTCAAAATGAAGCTCCTCGCAGCAAGCTGCGAGGTATCTGCGGGAGGGCGCATTTCCGCGAGCGAGAAGCCGCGGCGCAGGACGAGGCGTGTCCGGGACACGGCGAGTCCGAGCCGTTCGGATTCGCAGCCGCGGAAATGCGGCCGCAGTAGCCAAGCTGTTCGTTCCTTTCATAGGGCGGTTTATTTTGAGATGGGTTCTGGGTTATAATGCTCCGCTCCGCCATGGACGTCGTAACGTACGCGCTTCTCTTCGCCTCCCTCTACTTCGAGGTGTTTCTTTTGGTTTCCTTCCTCGAGAAGCGCGCGGAGCGCCGGGCCGCGCGGGCGAAGCGCGGCGCAAGCGCCGCTCCGGAGCCGGCTCTCCCTTCGGCCGCCATCGTCGTCCCCTGCTTCAACGAGGAGCGCGGCGTCGCCTCCACGCTCGAATCCCTGCTCGCGCTCGAATATCCGGCGGGACGCCTGGAGCTTATCGTCGTCGACGACGGATCGCGCGACCGCACGCTTGCGATCGCCCGTTCGCTGGAGGGAGTGAGGAGAGGCATCCCTGTCCGGGTCTTCGCCAAAGAAAACGGCGGAAAGCACACGGCCATGAACCTCGCGCTCGAGCATACGAACGCCGAGCTTATCGGCTGTCTCGACGCGGATTCCGTCGTCGATGCGCGGGCGCTCCGGCGCATCGCGCGCGTGTTCGAGAACCGGGAGGTCGCCGCCGTCACGCCAGGCATCCACGTGCGCGCGCCCGAGACGATCCTCCAGCACATGCAGAACGTCGAATACCGCTTGAGCGTGTTCAACCGCTTCATGCTCTCCGCGCTCGGCAGCGCTTTCGTCGCCCCCGGCCCCTTCTCGGTATTCCGCGCCTCCGTCGTGCGCGAGCTGGGCGGATGGCGGCATGGGCACTCCACGGAAGACATGGAGCTCGCCCTGCGGATACAGGCCGCGGGGCACCTCATCGCGAACGCTCCCGGCGCGGCCGTCCACACGACGGCGCCGCGCACGCTCCGCCAGCTCTTCAACCAGCGCGTGCGCTGGACGTACGGATTCCTGCGCAACGCGGCGGACTACCGATACATGCTCGCGAACCGCGCGTACGGCAACCTCGGCATACTGGTGCTTCCGCTCGCCCTCGTCTCGATCGGCGCGGCGCTTTACTTCTTCGCCCGCATCGTCCTCTCGGCGGCGCACGCGATAATCGCAACCTACACCCGCATCGAACTCACGGGACTATTTCCCCATCCGTCGCTGGAGCTGTACTACGTGAACACCAGCGCGATGTGGTTCCTCGTCTGGATCGCGGTCGCGCTCATTCTCGTCCTCGTCGGCACCGGCTCGCGGATAGGAGGCAAGAAAACCCTTCCCCTCGGCACGCCGCTCTTCGTCCTTTTCTACAGCCTGCTCGTCCCCCTGTGGCTCGGGACTGCCCTCGTGCGCGCCGTCTTCAAGACCGGCGTTTCGTGGAGATAGCGCCGTATGCCCGAAGAACCCATCGTGAATACGCGCCGCGCGCGCTGGCACAACTACGCGGTCGCGCTCCTCATCACCGCCGCCATATTCGCGACGGCGTTTTGGGCGAGCACCTATTTCAACGGGCGGCGCGCGGCCGAGATCCGCACCGCGCAGGATTCAATCTCGATAGACATCCTCTCGCTCGAAACCCAGTTCGATCTCCTCGCCGGACATTCCTGCCGGGACATCTCGGAGAATTCCGTCCTCTCGAAGGAAATACAGCCCCTCGGCGAGCGGCTCGCCTACCTCGAGGGGCAGGGCAACGTGGATCAGGACGAGCTTGTGCGCCTCAAACGCTACTACACGCTCCTGCAGATCAAGGACCTGCTCCTCATGCAACAGGTCTCGCGCAAGTGCGGCCTGAAGCCCGTCTTCATCCTCTACTTCTATTCAAACGCGGGCGATTGCCCCGAGTGCGAGGAGCAGGGCTACGTGCTTACCGCGCTTTCGGAAACGTACCCCTCCCTGCGCGTCTACTCTTTCGACTACAACCTCGACCTCTCCGCCCTTCAGACGCTCGTCCAGATACACGACGTCGGCGACACCCTGCCCGCGCTCGTCATCAACGACACGGTGCGGTACGGCTTCAAGAAGATCGAGGACATCGAGACGATCCTCCCCCAGCTCGCGGCCCTGAAAAAAGCCGCGACCTCGACGCCAACAGACAGATAAAACGTGAGCCGCCCCCGAGATTCGAACTCGGAACCTACTCTTTACAAAAGAGTTGCTCTGCCGTTGAGCTAGGGCGGCGCAGGCATATTCTGCCTTTTTTATCCTTCCTTCTCAAGAGCACAGCGAGTAATGCGCTTCGAGGGTCTTCGCGCAGGCCGGGCCGAGCGGGAGCGTTTTGCCAGCAGGCAAAAACGCGACCCGAGGAGCGCATTACTCGTTGCGCTCGCCTCCACCGTTCTTGTGTTCGATGACTTTTTTCAGGAACTCCGAGCGTGGCGCACGCCGTTTGAACGCGTGCTTGTGCGAGACGAGATCGGCGAGCGCGTGGGCCTGCACGGAAAGGAAGCGGAGGAGGCTGGCCGCCGCGAGCGCGGATTCATGGACGGCGAGCCGGGAGGCATGCGCGATCTCCGGCGGAAGCTTCTCGATATCGGCCTGAAGCGCCGCGAGCAGTTCGACGAGGCGAAGGGTATGCGCGTCCATCGCGCGGCGCAGGGCGGGAAAGACGACCCGGTCCCGGCGGCTCTCCCACTCTTTGAGCGCGAAGAGTCCGGCGATGCCAAGAAGCGAACAAAGAAAGAGCGGGAATGCGAGCATCATACTATTTGACCGACAGCCGCTCGAAGCGCACGATCTCCACCTTCTCGCCGAATTTCTGCACGGCGGCGTCCAGGAGCCCGCGGATCGTGATCGAATGGTCTTTCACGTAGGGTTGTTCGAGAAGCACCCGTTCCGAAAGATACTTGTCGATCTTTCCCTGCATGGCTTTAGGCCGGGCGGCTTCCGGCACGCTCTCCGCTTCCTTCTCGAACACCTCCCGCGCCGTTTTCAGATCGGCTTCCGTAATGTCTTCGCGCGAGCGGAAGACAGGGTCCATCGCCGCAACGTGCATGGCGAGCTCGTAGGCGAGTTTCCCGAACTCTTGCGTTTTCGAGACGAAATCGGTCTCGCAGGCGAGAACGACCGCACCCACGACGCTTCCTCCCGCGTGGGTGTACGCCGCCGCGACGCCGGCGCGGAGGGCGCGATCGGCCTTTTTGGACGCGATCGACACGCTCGCCTTGCGCAGGATGATCTTCGCCTTCTCGATGTTGCCGCCAGCCTCCTCGAGCGCCTTTTTGCACTGCATGACGGAAACGCCCGTCTCTTCACGGAGCCTTTTCAGATCATTAGATACGGCCATACGTGCTATTCTAACAAATCCGAGGCACGAAGCACGAAATGCGAAAAGGCTTGAATCTCGAAATGTGAGAAAAATTCAAGGTTCCTTTTTTTCGGATTTCGGATCTCGGATCTCGGACTTTTTACTCTCTAGATATGCATCCGCGATCTCTCCGCACACGAGACGCACGCTCTTCACGGAGGTGTCGTTCGCGGGAACGGGATACTGGACGAGCGAGAAATCGCAATCAGAGCTCGCAAGGCCGACGACGGGGATGCCGAGCTGGTTCGCTTCCCTGACCGCCGTGTCTTCGTGGCGCGTGTCGACGACGAAGAGCGCGCCGGGGAGTTCGGCCATGCTCACGAGCCCGCCGAAGCGCGCCAAAAGCTCGTCGATCTCCCTGTCGATGAGCAGGCGCTCGCGCTTGGTGTACTTTTCCAGCTCGCCCCGTTCGCGCTCATCCATGAGCTTTTGCAGGCGGTCGATGCGCTTGCGGATATTCTTGAAGTTAGTGAGCGTGCCTCCGATCCACCGGCCGGCGACATAGGGCGCGCCCGCCTTCGCGGCCGCCGCCTTCACGGCCTCGACCGCTTCGTGCTTGCCGCCCACGAACAAGAGGCTTTTTCCGGAAAGCGAGCGGACGAACGCGCGCGCCGCCTCGAGGCGGCGTTCGGTCTCCTCCAGGTCGAATATGTCGGTCCGGTCTTTCGTGCCGAAGAGGTACAAAGAAGCGCTCGGATGGCGGCGCGAGCGCGGAAGCGCGAAATGCGCGCCGGCGTCGAAGAGCGTTTGTATATCAGCAAGCATTCGGAAGATACTAACAAATGCGGAGTTATCCCGCAACAGAATTTTCTTCTTCGGCTTTCCGAAGCGCATCGAGTATAGGCCCGATGCCGCCGGACATCACCCGTGCGATATTCGACCACGATTCCTTGATGCGGTGGTCTGTTATGCGGTCTTGCGGGAAATTGTAGGTGCGTATCTTCTCCGAGCGGTCGCCGGTGCCCACCTGCGCCTTGCGCTCCGCGGCGCGCGCGCGGTCCGCCGCCTCGTCCTGCGCCTGCTGAAGCTTGCTCGCGAGGAGCTTCATCGCCTTCTCCTTGTTTTGCGCCTGCGAGCGCTCCGAGGTGCACTTCACGTCGATGCCGGTCGGCTTGTGCACGATGCGCACCGCCGTTTCCACTTTGTTGACGTTCTGCCCGCCCGCGCCTCCCGAACGCGAGGTTTCTATCTCGAGGTCGCCCGGATTGATCTCCACCTTCGTGCGCTTGTAGATGGGGAGAATGGCGACGGAGGCGGTCGAAGTGTGGATGCGGCCCTGCTTTTCCGTCGCCGGTATGCGCTGGACGCGGTGGATGCCCGTTTCGAACCGGAGCTCGCGATAGCAATTTTCTCCCTTGATCTCGAATTGCGCCTCCTTGTAGCCGCCGAGCGCCGAGTGCGATTCTTCGAGCGGCCTGCGCCGCCATCCGCGCGCTTCGGCGTACTTCAGATACATCTGCGCGAGTTCTTCGGCGAAGAGCGCGGCTTCGTCGCCTCCCACGCCGGCCCGCACTTCCAAGACAATTTCGTTGGGCCACTCGCGTTCGTTTTCCTTGCCGACGACAGACTCTATTTGCGCGAGGAGCGCATTTTTTTGGAGAGTGATGTCTTCGAGCTCTTTTTCAGCAAGCGCTTTCATCGACGGATCGACTTCCGTTAGCTCCTGCGCATCCATCTCCGCCTGCGTGAGACGTTTCCATTCCTCAACGAGATACGACACGCGATGGTCGTCGCCGTACTCTAATGGGTTGAGTTTCTGTCCGTTCATAGCATAAGTATAGCGCCGCCCCGCGCCAGGGTGGGGCGGCGCTTTGAGTATCGTTATTTCTTCGACTTTGAGGTTCTCGCCGCGGCGGCCCGCTTCTTGAACTTCTCGACGCGGCCCGCGGTGTCGATGGTCTTTGCCAGCCCCGTGTAGAACGGGTGCGATGCGCTGGAGATCTCGACATTGAACACGGGGTATTTCTTTCCGTCCCACGTGTCGGTCTTCGTCGTCGCGACCGTCGAGGCGATCAAAAAACGCTTCCCGCTCGTGGAATCCTCGAAAATGACCGGCCGATAATCCTTGGGATGTATCTCCTTTTTCATCCAGCCATTTCTACACCAAAAATGAGACGCCCGCAAGGAACGAGTGTATGCGCGAGCATCGTGCCGCCCCTGATGGCGCCGGCATCTTGGACGCGCGAACGCCCGCGAATACCGACGTTCATATCTGTATGAATGTATGCACAGCTGAACAAATCCTCATACAGCCCTACACTTTGTAATGCCGACGAAACGCCCTATCGTCCCCTATGGTTTCCGCGACAACGACGCGAACCTGCCTCTCGTCAAAACCGAGCACCTTCACGAGAAACGATATTTCTTCGGAGCAATCATGGGGATATATCCACACGCTCTGTTGTAATTTGATCGCACCGAGGCGCTTGATGAGATGCCGAAAGGCATTCCGTTTGAGATGATCTTCCATAGACACATCGAAGAGGATCAGGCGCCATTTTCTATCCCACGTCTTCGGACGGCTTGCCTGGTGCGCCCTCATTTTCAGGAGATGCATGGCGGCAACGCGCTTGCCTTCCTCGGTCAATTCGATGAGCGTCTTTCCGCTCCTCGGCACTGCCGAAATATATTTCCGCTTCTTCGCGTACCACCAAGAGTAACTTAGCTTCCGACGGTTCTTGGGGGAGTCTTTCAGCATCATTGCGGCCGGAATTCCCGCCGCCAGCAACCACGGAGCCGTGCCCATAAGCGTTAACATGCCGCCTCCCAAGAGCAGTGCGACAAGCAACTCCTTTCCGGTCCGAATGTCAAACAGGTCTCTCTTGCCTCTCTCCCCGTTCATTCCATGAAGCATATCGCATGGTATTGGATATTTGTTCACCTGTGCACACAATCAAATAGGCTAGCGGCCCTCAAGAATGTCGATGTTGCGTTGGTACTCGTCGGCAAAATCCATCACGTCGTCGCCATAGAAAGCGTACGCGGCCTTTTTCGCATTTGCCCAGCCGGCAAAATAACGCAGGGCCGCGAGCCGTTCGGATTCGCGCGTGCCTCCGTCGGCGCCGTTGTCGGCCATGAGGAGCGCGGAAGCGAATATGGCGGTGCGCGCCGTCCACGGGTTCGGCGGATTCTCGCTCGTTATTTTCGCGATGCGGTCTTTGTAGAGCGCCCACGTGGAGGGGATGAACTGCGCCGGCCCCATCGCGCCCCCCCAGCCGTACGAAGGTTTTCGCGAGACTGGCATCGTGTCGGGATCGAGGCCGAGCTCGGCCATCAGGACCGCAAAGACGGGCTGATCGCGCGTCGGGTGCATGTCGGTCTTCCAATTCCCCGTGCCGACATTTTCTCCGAGATTCGATTCTTCGCGCAAAATGGCGAGGATGAGCGCGGGACGGACGCCGGTTCTGGCCGACGCCTCTGCGGCGTACTGGTACGCGGCTCCGAACGAGATCGCCTTCGAATCGCGCAGGTCGAAGAGCGCCGCCCTGATCGTCGCGGCCTGCTTTTCCCTCTCCGCTATCAACTGCTGGTACGCCCTTTCCTCACCCTTCGTCACCGAAAGAATGCTCTGTTTTTCCTTTTCCTTCTTCTCGATCGTCTGCTTCTCGAGCACCTGAATGCGCCGGAGCTGTTCCTCCTCGCTCTGCTTACCCTCCAGCGCCTGCTTGCGGGCGGAGAGATCGGAGCGAAGCAGGGCCATCTCGTCGAACGAGCGGTCCAGATCGCGCTGGAGCATCTCGAAGTTGTCGATGTCCTGAAAAAGGTCGGAGAGGGTTCCCGCAAGCACGAGTTCGGCGAGCGACGTGTCGTCTATCTCTCGCGTGCGGCGGATGAGCTGGGCGAGCGACTGTTCGCTACGCGTCGCTTTCCTGTCGACCTCCGTTATCGCGACCTTTTTCTCGCCGATATCGTCCCGTATCTTCGAGATCGTGAGATCGCGGTGCTTGATCTGCTTCTGCGCGACCGCGATCTGATTATCGAGGATCGCGATGTCGCGCTCGAGCGAGGTGCGCTCGCGCTGTTTTTCGGAAAGAACGCCGCGCTTTTCCGCGATGTCCTGCTCTATCACGGCAAGTTGGGCTTCGAGGCGCGCGCGCCGCTCCTGCACTGTCTCGGCGAGCGAGCGCGCCGGAAGGAAAGCGAGCGCGGCGAGAGCGAGCGCGCACGCAAACGCGAGAGCGATCGCCGCATTTCGCACGGAATCCATCCGGCAAGTATATCAACTCCAGCCGCCGCGCGAGAGCGCATTCATGAAGCGCGGCAGGATTCACTTTTCCTTCTTCTCGGATTTTTCGGATTTTTCCGCAGGGGCGGGAGCGCCTTCCGCCTCGCCTTCGGCCTTCGCTGTTTCGCCGATGATGGTCTCGGGAGCGGGAGTTATCTCCTCTTTCTCCTCCTTGAATTCCTTTACGGAAACGACGATGTCGTCCGCGTGCGTGACGAGCGCCGCGCTCGCGGGAAGCGGGATCTCTTTGGCGACGATGTGGTCGCCAACGTTGGCGAGCTTCGAGAGAGCGACGGGGAGGCTGTGAGGCAGTTCATGGGGCGCGACCTCGATCTCCACCTCGTGGAGCGCCTTCACGACGATGTGTCCGGCTTTCTCGGCTGGAGCGGCGCCCTCGAATTCGAGCGGGACCTTGACCTTCACCTTCTTGCCTTTTTCGAGCACGTAAAAATCCACGTGCATCAGTTTTCCCGTGACCGGATGGAACTGGGCATCGTGGATCAGGGCATCCTTGTCCTCGCCCGCCCCCTTCAGGGTGACGACGGACGTCTGCCCGGCCCTTTTCCAGAGATGTTCGAGCTGGCGCGCGTCGATGGAGATCGAGGTCGCTTCCTCCTTGGGACCGTAGAAAACGGCGGGAATCGCGCCGCGCTTCCGCAGTGCGGCAACGGACTGATCCGCGTCTCGCGGCGTTATTTCAAGCGCCAACATGCCGGACAGGATAGCATACGGGATACAAGATACAAATATACGATATACTACTCGCATGAGATACGACTTCGTCGCCGTCGGCGACATCACGACGGACGCTTTCATACGCCTGAAAGATGCGGACGAACATATGTATCACGGCACGCGCGAGCTGTGCGTGCGTTTCGGCGACAAGGTCCCCTACGAAGAAGTGACCGAGATACTGGCGGTGGGAAACGCCGCCAACGCCGCCGTCGCCGCGAAAAAGCTCGGCCTTTCCTCCGCATTCGTCACCTGGATGGGCGACGACGAGAACGGCAGGCGCTGTCTCGAACAGCTGAAGAAGCAGGGCGTCGCGGACGAGTATGTGACGATACAGAAAGGAAAAAAGACCAACTACCACTATGTCCTGATGTTCGGCGCCGAGCGCACCATCCTCATCAAGCACGAGAGTTACGATTATCACCTGCCGGCCGACTTCGAGCCGCCGAAATACCTCTACTTCTCCTCCATTTCCGAGAGCGCCGAGGAATTCCATCACGAGGTCGCACGCTACGCGCGCGAGCATCCCGAAACCAAGCTTGTCTTCCAGCCCGGCACGTTCCAGATCAAGCTTGGCGCCGAAGCGCTGAAAGACGTCTACGCGGTCACGGAGCTTTTCTTTTGCAATAAAGAGGAGGCGCAGATAATCCTCAAGACGAAAGAGAGCGACGCGAGGAAATTGATGGAGGGACTCCGCGCGCTCGGGCCGAAGATCGTCGTCGTGACCGACGGGCCCGAAGGCTCCAACATCTTGGATGGGAACGGCGCGCGGCACATGCCAATGTATCCGGATCCAGCTCCTCCTAAAAACCGCACGGGGGCGGGTGATGCGACCGCCTCGACGACGACCGCCTTCATCGCGCTCGGGCTTCCGCCGCACGAGGCTCTCCTGCGCGGCCTCATCAACGCGGCGTCCGTCGTGCAAGGCATCGGCGCGCAAACGAAACTCCTCACCCGCGCCGAGATCGAGGCGTGGTACGCGAAGCGTCCCGCGGATTTCAAAGCGATCGAACTCTAAAAACGCTCCCGCAGAGCCATGGCAAACGGCTCACCTTTGATGAGCCATTTGCGGATTCAGAGCGCCGCCATATTCATCTTCATTCGTTGAACGTATCCGCGTATACGAGAGGAACAATAGTCTTCATATGCCGGGGAAGCACCCCTTCTGCGGCCTTGCATCGCCTCTCGTGCGAGCGCATTGAGTGCCGCGCGCGCATCCGCGGGCCGATGGTGCGCCGCGGCTGTATAGAGGGGAAGCGCGGCGTGCGCATCCCCCGTATGCCTGTAAAAGGCGGTAGTGCCGTTTTCCTTCATGCTTGAAACAAGGAGCGCGAGGTTGTAGAGACCCGTGAGATATGCGGCGCTGTGATGTTGATCGCCTTCCAGAGAACCCACGTTGGGAGGAAGGACCGGCCTCTTCAGGAGCTTGTTCATGAGCGACGCGGCCGCATCGCGCTTTCCTTCTCCGATCGCGAATTTCGTCATTTGGTAAGGACCGTGCGAGTAGTGTTTGTCGAATGCGGGCAGGCGCTCGACGTAGCCGCTTCCGGCGTTTTGCAGAAGAAAGTCGAGGACTGTTTTGTTGAGACTGCCGCTCTCGTCCGTCATGAGTTCCGTGAGCGCGATCGAGAGCAGGGTCTTCGCGTCCAGCGCGTCTGCGGCGCGCCGCATGAACGAAATGTCGGCGTCATTGAAGCCGAAATGCTTTTGTATCCTATTCCAGTCCGTGAGACTTTGTGCTTCGGCGATCGCTCCTTCGATCCGCAGACGATACTGATCAAGGGACATCCGGTTCGCCGATTCGGGCGCGTATGAGGTAACGATCCGCTCGACCGTCTTCACGACGACATCGCGCTTCACGTCCGACATTGGCTCCATCCGGCTCAATTTCTTTCCCCACATGCGGCGCAAGTTGTTGGGAAAACTGATGAGAGTCGTCCTACCGAGCCCTCCGCTCGCGCCGATGTAATAGGGACCGACGGGAAAGCCGAACTTTCGGCCTTCGAGGTCGCTCGTATCGTAGGGTTCCGGCTTGTCGTTAGGCTGGAGGAACGAACGGTCGATGGGGGCGCCATCCTTAGCTCGCAGCGCCTCAACCTCGCGCTTGCCTGCAGTCGAGGAATATTGTAGCTCGCCTGCCGCAAGAGTTCCTATCGCGGCAAAAGCCAGCGCATTGCGCAAAAAGTCTCGCCGGCTCCTTTTTCGGTCAAGTCCCATTTATGTATGTCCGCGCGCTACGACTTTCTTCGCCGCCTCGATGATGCTTTTTACTCCCATACCGTAGTGTTCGATGAGCTCCGCGCCGGTCCCCGACTGGCCGAATTTATCGTGCATGCCGACGAACTCCATCGGCGTCGGCGCTTTCTCCGCGAGCAATTCCGCTATCGCGCCGCCGAGGCCGCCGTGCACTTGGTGTTCTTCGACAGAAACGACCGCGCCGCATTCGCGCGCGAGCGAAAGTATTTTCTCGTTATCGAGCGGCTTGATGGTATGGACGTTCGCGACGACAACGCCGATATTTTCCTTTTCGAGCTCGCGCGCGGTAAGGAGCGCGTTGTGAACAAGAGATCCCGTTCCGAAGATGGCCACTTTCGGATCTTTCCCTCTCCAGAATTCGATCGCCTTGCCGATTGCAAAAGGCGTATCAGCCGTCGTCATCACGGGAGATTTCTCGCGCCCCCAGCGCATGTACACCGGCTTTCCTCGCTTCGCCGCGGCGAGCGTCGCTTTTCGTCCCTCTTCCGAGTCGCACGCGGAAATGACCGTCATATTGGGAAGCGCGCGCATCATCGCGATGTCTTCGAGCGCCTGGTGCGTCGCCCCGTCGGGGCCGACGGAAACGCCGGCATGCATGCCGTTGACGACGACGGGCACGTCGTTCAAGGCGATGGTGGTGCGAATCTGCTCCCAATTCCTCCCCGGATTGAATGCCGCGTAGGAAGTGATGAACGGTACCTTCCCGTAATTCGCCATCCCCGCCGCCACCGTCGCGAGATTTTGCTCGGCGACGCCCATTTGAACGAAGCGCTCGGGAAATGCCTTCTGGAAATGATGCGCATTCGTGGATTCAGCGAGGTCGGCCGTCAGCACGACGACGCGTTCATCCGCCTTTCCCGCCTCAACGACACCCTTGCCGAAACCCTCGCGGGTGGAAGCCATGTCGGGCTTCTCAAAAATATTTGCTACAAGTTTTGCTTCCGGGTTTATCATGGTTTGTTTGCCTCTAGTTCTTGCAAGAACGTTTCTTTCTGCTTGTCGGCGGGGATTTTGTCGGTCGGGCCCTTGCCGGGCGGCGCGCCGTGCCAGCGATAATCGTTCTCGATCGAGGGAACGCCCTTCCCCGGCGTCGTGTGCGCGAGTATCATCGTCGGCTTTTCGCGGATGGATTTGGCTTCGTCGCAGGCCGCTATGAACTGCGTTATGTTGTGTCCGTCTATCTCGATAACGTGCCAGTTGAACGCGCGGTACTTGTCGGCCAGAGGCTCGAGCGGCATCACGTCTTCCGTATCGCCGTCTATCTGAATGTTGTTGCGATCCATGATGGCCGTAAGGTTGGTGAGACGATACTTCCCCGCAAACATCGCGCCCTCCCATGTATTCCCTTCCTCATGCTCGCCGTCGGAGGTGGCGCAGTAGACGTGGAATTTCCTCCCGTCCATGCGAGCCGCGTATGCGTACCCCGCAGCCTGCGAAATACCGCTTCCAAGCGGTCCGGAGGTCGTCTCGACGCCGGGGAGCATGTCTCGCTCCGGATGCCCCTGCAGGCGCGAGCCGAACTTGCGAAGCGTCAAGCATTCTTCAACGGAAAAGTATCCCGCGTGCGCCATCGCCGCGTAGCGCACCGGGCAAATGTGCCCGTTGGAGAGAATGAGGCGGTCGCGCTCCTCCCAATCGGGATTTTTCGGATCGTGCTTCAGCACATGGAAATAGAGCGCCGCAAAAATATCGGCCATGCCGAGAGGCCCGGCGGTGTGGCCGGATCTCGCCTCGGCGAGCATCTCGATTATGGTGCGTCGGATGTCGTACGCCTTCGCCTCAATCTGCTTTATCTCCTGATCAGTGATAGCCATGGCCTGAAGTTTACAGTTTACAGTAAACAGTTTACAGAGTCGGAAATGAAATTTGCTGTCAACTGTAAACTGTCAACTGTCAGTTGAGTCATACTGCAACAGTGATGAGGTTGAGGCCGATATCGTCGTCGAACCGGCGGATCAGAGGCTGGGTTATCTCCCACATCGCGACTTCGAGGGTTACGGCAACGATCGCTCTTCGCAGGTGCCCGCCGATGCACTCCAAGGTCTCGTCACAGCGCGAGAGCACGGCGTGCGCGTGGAGCACCGGTAGCCCGTTCAATTCGGCAACGTTGCCGTCCATGCTCGCGACCTCGAGTGGCCCCTCTTCCGCGCGGAAGACATACTCGCGCGTCGGGAGATCGTAGTAGCCGATCTCCACGTCCTCCACGGCGCCGATGGCCTGAAATTGCGCCCAGTGTATCTGGTGCTCTTCGCAGTAGCGAGAAACGGACGAAAAGAACTCCTCGCCGCGCTCGAGAACGAGGAACGTCCCGTTGTGTATCTGCACCGCCTGCATCCCGCCAGTATACCCGATTAGGCCGGTAACAAGGATCGATATGCTTTGCGGATAACGTCTTCCGCGACGGGGTGCGCAAACTGCCCGCCCTCGGTCGAAACGGAGCCGATGCCGCTCAACAGAACGCAATGGATGGCTCCGCCGCGCGTCTTTTTGTCGCCTTTCATTGTCTCGAGCACGTCGTCGGCGCCGAACTCTTTCAGGCCCTCCGGCGCGATGCCGAAGCGCACAAGGTACTTCGCAACGACGGCGCGATCTTCCGGAGAGAGTATGCCGAGGTCTTCCGCTATCTTCGTCTCGACGAGCATGCCATAGCCGACCGCGAAGCCGTGCGGCATCGCGTATCCCGAAAGGAGCTCTATCGCGTGCCCCACGGTGTGCCCGAAGTTCAGGATTCGGCGCTCGTTCTCTTCGCGCTCGTCGCGCGCGACGACGCCCGCCTTAAACTTGGCGGCGCGGACGACGGCGTCCTGCAGTTCTTTCTCCGTCGAAAGCGGATCGTCGAGGTCGAGCGCGTCGACGAGCGCGAGCGCTTCCTTGTCGGCGGTGAAAAAGGATTTGACCGCTTCGAGAAGGCCGCTCACGAACTCCCTTTTAGGCAATCCCTTCAGAAACGCGATATCGGCGATCACAGCTTGTGGCTGCCAGAACGCGCCGATAGTGTTCTTGCCATATTCGGTGTCTACGCCAACTTTTCCGCCGATAGAACTATCCACCATCGCAAGCAGGGTTGTTGGCATTTGTATGAACGGTACTCCTCGCAAAAATGTTGCTGCAACGTAGCCGGCGACGTCGCCCACAACGCCTCCTCCGAGTGCGAGTATGAGCGTATCTCTACCAAATCGCTTTCTTAGGAGTTGATTCTGGAAATTCGTGACCGTTTCCTGTGTCTTGTACTTCTCACCTGCGGGAAAGGTGAAAAGTTCGGCTGTAATTCCCGCATTCGCAAGAGTGGCGAGCACAGAAGGGCCCCATTTCAGGCCGACCGTTTGGTCAGCGATGACTGCAACGCGTACAGCATCAGTTTCTTTAACCGCAACGACCAGTTCTTTTTCCAAGCCCACTCCAACCGTGATGGGATAGTTGCCCTCTTTCGTCTGCGCAAAAAAGGCTTCAGCACTCATGATGTCTTCGCTATCTCACGGATCAATTTCTCCGTCGAATCCCAGCCTAGACATGGATCGGTAACGGAAAGACCTTCGCGGTCAATGCTCTCGCGCGTGAGCGATTCGATTTTTTGACTTCCCTCTTTGAGGAAACTCTCGACCATGAAGCCCTTCACGAGCTTACGGATCTCCGGATTGACGCCGCGCACCGCGAGGACTTCCTTTACCACCATTGCCTGCTGTGCCGTGCTTTTCGCGCCGTCCACCTTGGAATTGTCGTGGCTCGCGTCGACTAGAACGGCCGGATTCTTGACCTTGTGCTTCCTGAAAAGCGCGTCGGCGCGCATGAGATCGTCCACGCCGTAGTTGGGGCCCGTCTCCCCGCCGCGCAAGACGAGGTGCGCGTACGGGTTGCCATTCGTCTCCACTTGGTTGCCGTCGTAGACGGCGTGATGCTTGTGCTGGGCCGCGACGATGCCGTGCACGGCTACCTCGATGTTTCCCGTCGTGCTGTTCTTCATGCCGACCGCGCAATATGAGCCGGAAGCGAAGATGCGATGTTCCTGATCCTCCACCGAGCGGGCGCCGATCGCCATCCACGAGAGAAGTTCCGCGAACCCTTTCGCGTTGTGCGTGAACACAGCCTCGTCGGCTATCGGGACGCCGAGCTCGACGACCTTCACCATCATCTCCCGGCAGTAGGCGGCGCCCTCGGCGATGTCCGGCACCTTGTAAGGATCGGGCTGATTCACCGGTCCGAGCCATCCTTTGATGGTGCGCGGCTTCTGTATGTACACGCGCATGACTATCTTTATCTTTTTGTGAACAGCATCCGAGAGTTTTTTCAGGCGCTTTGCGTATTCGAGCGCCGCCGCGGCGGGCCACGCAGAGCATGGGCCGACAACGAGCAAAAGCCGATCATCGCGACCGGCGATGATGTCGTGCACTTCGGAGCGATCCTTCTCAATCCGCGCTTCCGCCTCTTTGGAGAGCGGGTAGCGCGCGATGATCTCCTCGATAGGAGGCAGTTTTTTTATGACCGTGTAATTCAGGTCCATGGACGCACAGTACGCAAAAAACGCTGTTTAATCAAGAAAATTGGGACGTTATGAGTCGCGCATTCGGATGTGTTCCTCGAGGAGTTTTTCGTATGGGGTCTGTTCGATGTCCCGTCCGAGCCACAAGCGCTCCTGCTCGAGGCCCTGCGCGAGGAACATGATGAGGCCGGAGGTGGGTTTTGCGCCTTTTTCTTTTGCAGTTCGTAGCAGTTTCGTCTCGAGCGGGGAGTACACGAGATCGAAGACGGCAATGCCTGCATGCAACATCTCTGCAGCGACCGGCATAGAATCCACGTCGGGCCTCATGCCGATGGGAGTCGCATTCACGATGAGACCGTACTCTCTTTTCGCGATCTCGCTTTCACCGATGACCGTGCATCCGAATACATCACACAGCTCTCTCGCCTGCTTTTCCTCCCGGTTGTGAACGAATACATTCGCACCTTCGCGGGAAAGGTGGTAGACGACCGTGCGCGCTGCACCCCCTGCTCCGATAACGAGCGCGTTCGTTCCCTTCAGCGGCACTGCTTCAAGCGCTTTTGCGACACCGACGACATCGGTATTGTAGCCATGTAATTTCCCGTCACGATTGATCACGGTGTTAACGGCTCCGATTGCCCGCGCTTCCTCATCAATCGTATCGAGAAACGGCATGATTGTCTGCTTGTGGGGCATCGTCACCGCCGCGTGGTGGATCGGAAGCGCACGCATTGCTGCGATAAGCGGCTCGACCTCAGGATTGCCGAAAGCAAGATACACGGCATCCACTCCTTCTTTTTCATAGATCGCGTTGTGCAAAAGCGGAGAAAGGCTGTGGGTAACCGGATCTCCAAGGACCGCGGTTAATTTTGTCGCAGGCGTGATCATGACTCTTTCAATTGCCGAGCAAGCTTCTGTACTGCCTCAATATATCCAGCTTCTTTCTTGCCGGAAATAACACCGACGCAGGCGGGAGCCGTCACCGATACTTTGCGCCACTCCTCGCGTGAGCTGACGTCGGAAAGATGCACCTCGACGGCGGGGAGCTTTGTGTCGACGAGCGCGTCGTGCAGGGCGTAGCTCCCGTGCGTGAGCGCGCCTGGATTGATGATGATGCCGGACGCGCTCGCGGATTCCTTCTGAATGAAGTCTATGAGCGCGCCCTCGTGGTTGGATTGGAAGGCTTTGACATCGAGCCCGGCTTTCTTCGCTTCCGTCGCGACGAGCGCTTCGATATCCGCGAGCGTCGCCGTGCCGTAGTGCGCCGCGTCGCGCTTCCCGAGAAGGTTAAGGTTTGGGCCGTGAATGAGTAACATCGTCGCCATACCTGTGCCAAAAACAGATGGTACTACAGGGTTGCGTTTTCAGCGAGGGTCTGGAGCGCGTGGAATGCCTTCCGCGGATCCGCCGCTTTCGCGATAGCGCTCCCCACGCCGAAGCGCCGAGCGCCCGCCCGAACCAGGTCGGCGATGTTCGATCCTGCGACCCCTCCGTCAACGCTGATGAGAATCTCCGGATGCCGCTCGTGGAATTCCGCGATGCGCTCGATCGAGCGGGGATCGAAGGGGATGCCTTGCGTTCCGATGCGGGCGATCGACATCATGTGCACGACGTCCACGATGAGCAGGTGGTGCTCCAGCACCTCGAGGGGCGTATCCATGAGAATGCCGAGGCCCACTTCGCGCGCGCCGCTTCGCTTCCATGCATCGAGTGCGCCGTGCGCATCTTCCTCGGACTGGAACGCTTCGACGTGGCCGAGGATGCGGAACGCGCCGGCTTTCGCGAACTGTATCCCGATCTTCCGCGGTTCCTCCACCATGAGGTGGACTTCCTTCACAAGCTCCGCCGCGCCCGAAAGGTCGAAGTCGCCGAACTCACCCTGTTTCGCATAGGGCCACGTGAGCGAAGGCGCGAAGATGCCGTCCGTTATGTCTATGTGTATCTCCGAGGAAAAAGGCCGTATCGCGCGGGCGCACGCCGCGAGATCAGCGGCGCCCTGCGGCACGCACGTGGGGAGTATTTCGACCGATTCGGCGTTCATGCCCCTTGTTCTATCTTGATGAGCTTTTTCAAGCGGCGGAGGTGCCGGTCTTCGCCGCTAAAAGGGGTCGAGAGGAACGCCGAGACGATGTCCCGCGCCTGCTCGGCCGTCAGGGAATCGCTCGAAAGGGCGACGACATTCGCGTCGTTGTGCTCCCGAGCATGC